>Ga0307514_10000708_pt1 | contig 57806 bp, 52 predicted proteins | sample 16_EM_MG_FD_203088 | JGI IMG/M metagenome (GOLD analysis project Ga0307514, IMG submission 203088) | Populus trichocarpa ectomycorrhiza microbial communities from riparian zone in the Pacific Northwest, United States - 16_EM | ecosystem: Host-associated > Plants > Roots > Unclassified | place... | reverse complement strand
CGGCCTAGCTTGTGCCATGCGGGGCCAACGTGACCTGTGGTGGCCGCTGATGTGTGCTCAGGCGCTGGCCCGGGCAGGGTGGTGGCGGTCTGCGTCATCGTATCGTTCCTGTTTCAGCGCGAGGCGACCGAGGCCGCCGGCCCGCTACCCGGCTTGGCCTGGCCCTTGGCGTCGTATTCGACCCAGCGCTTTTCCAGGCCCAGTTTCTTCAGCGAAGCCTTCAGGTAGCGGGTGTCGAACCAGCCGTCCACCGGCACCGAACGGCGGATCAGCTTGAGTTTTACCGCGTCATCCACCACGGCCTTGTAGCGGGCCACGATGAAGTCGTCGGGTATCGGCGAGTTGCGCGGGGCCAGTTCCTGCTTGTCGAACTCGGCCTCCCATGTCGCGACCGGCATGCCGCTCAGGGCCCAGATGCGGAACAGCTCGGCACGGTTCTTCTCGTCGGAAGACCAGTCGGCCGCGCGCACGAACACGTCGACCACGCGCTGCACTTCGGTGGTGTTGTCGCGTTCGAAGTCCTCGCGCACCAGCAGCGCTGCCTGGCGCGTATAGGCCGGGTCCTGGCCCTTGGTCGAATAGATCACCTTGGCCAGGCCCTGGTCGCGCAGCTTGAACCATTCGTAGCCACCGAAGGCCGCATCCACGCCGCTCGACACCAGGGCCGCCTGTGAACTGCCGGTGTCGAGGTTCACCGCCTTCAGGTCGCGCTCCGCCAGGCCGTTCGCCGCCAGCACGTTGATGGCCACCAGGTGCCCGTTGGTGCCGCGGAAGATCGACACCTTCTTGTCCTTCAAGTCCTTGATGCCGCGGATGTCGGACTGCGGTGGGGTCACCACATAGAGGTTGTTGCGCGCGCCGCTGACCAGCAGCAGCTTGGTCTTCAGGCCGTTGGCGCGGCCGATCACCTGCGGCAGGTCGCCCTGGTAGGCGAAGTCGATCTGCTTGTTCGACAGCGCTTCGTTGACCGCCGGCCCCGCACCCTTGAAGAACAGCCATTCGACCTGCACGCCCGAGGCCTTGAACTCCTGCTCCAGCCACTGGTTGACCCGTACCACGCCGCCGGGTGAGCCGCCCCAGGTGACCGGGTCGCCGCCCCCGGCCGTGGCCACGCCGATGCGGATCACCTGCGGGGCGGCCTGCAGGGAGAAAGAGGTGATGGAGAGGGCCAGGGCGGCGGCGGTCAGGGCAGCTCGGCGGAGGTTGGAGAAGGATGGGGACATGTGGAAACTTTCGGCGGGTGCTGGATGCAATTGGGTAGCGAGGCCGAGGGCTCCCCTTCACCGTTCGGGCTGAGCTTGTCGAAGCCGCGCTATCACCTCAACCGGTGCTTCGACAGGCTCAGCACGAACGGTCGGGGATAAGCTCAGCACGAACGGGGAGGGGGCCTTCGACGCGTTCAGGACGAACGGGGTGCGAGCCGCGCGATGTCCGTACCCTCAAAGAAACGCGGATTCGCCTCGGTGTAGAACTTGTACGGATTGCCGAAAGTGAAGGCCTTGAAGTCACTGGCGGTGATCACGCCTTGCTCCACCAGGTCCCAGCTTTCGGCCAACGGCTCGGTGAGGTCGGGCACGTCCCAGTGGCCGATGTCGGAAGACCAGATGGCGTTGATGCGCGTGCCCAGCGGGTTGACCTTGTGGTTGAAGGCCGCGGCCACGGTGCGGTCGTCGGCCTCCGAGCCGAAGAAGAAGTTGTTGACCCAGCGGTCGCGGATGTCCTCGACGCGCTCGATGCCGGCGGCCTTGAAATCGTCGAGTTCATCGCCTTCGGGTTCGCGGCTGTGTGGCAGGGCCGAGATGCCCAGGCTGTCGCGCAGCAGGGTGTCGCGGTTGATGGGCCGGCCCTTGGTCAGGTCCTGGCCGTAGCGTTCGAAAAGCGAGGCCAGCAGGTCGATGTCGGCATGCGCCGGGTTGTAGTTCTGTACCGCGTGGCGGTTGCGCTTTTCCCAGCGGTCCACCAGGTGGGTGTAGACGTGGGCGCCCCAGTCCGCGCCACCTTCGAGCAGGCCCACGCGCAGGCCGGGGAAGCGCCTGGTCACGCCACCGAAGAACAGCGCCTTGGCAAAGGCCTGTGAACCATCGGCGAAGTGGCCGACGTGGTTGAACATGTAGTTGCTGATCGAGTGGCGCCCGGTCCAGCCCTGGCTGCCGTAGTGGGTGGTGACCGGTACGCCGAGCTCCACCACCTTGGCCCAGAAAGGGTCGTAGTCGTGTGCGCTGTCGATACCGAAGAAGTCGGTGTAGGTGGCGTGCTGGGCGACCTCAGGGTGCTCGGCCTTCGGGTACTTGTCGGCCACGGCGCGGATCGGCCGGCGCACGCCGCCGGGGATGTTGATGACCTTCAGGCCGAGGGTGTTCACCGCGAACTCCAGCTCCTCGATGGCCTCCTTCGGCGTGTGCATCGGGATGCCGGCCACCGGCGTGAGGCGGTGTGCGTGCTTGCGGTACAGGTCGGCGTGGAAGTGGTTGATGGCGCGGTGCAGCGGCTGGCGGAATTCGCTGCTGGCGGCAGCCGGCGAGAGCACGTCGTTGGGGAACAGCACCGAGTAGTCGGCGCCCTGCTCGGCCAAGCGCTCGGCCAGCAGGTCGGGCAGGGTATAGGTGGCCAGGTCGAGCGTGTTGCGTGTCACCCGGGCCCACCAGGGCGCGCGCAGCGTGCGGTTGTGCTGGCGCTCGGCCGGTGTCTGCTGGTACCAGTCCTTGCCGGCCGCGCTCTTGGTGGCGAAGCGCCCGCCGAGCGCCTTGCGCAAGGCTTCCACCAGGGCGCTGCCGCCGTAGTGGTGCACGTAGTCTTCGAGTGCGGGCGCGAAGTCGTTGACGTGGACATCGGTGTCGATCACCGGGTGGTCGAGCCGTGCGCGCACGGCGGCGGAACGGGAAGCTAGGGGCGTGCGCAGGCGGTCGTTCATGGGAATCTCCGTGGGTGGAATGCAGATCGGCCTTTCAATGTAGGAGCCGATGGCATGCACGCCAACGAAGGATTCCGTGTTTGCTAAGACGGAATTTGTTTCCGGATTTCTGCGGTGAAAAAAGGCAATGAGTGGCGCTCAAACATCCTTGCATCTATGGATTTGTATTCCGTGTTTTGCAAGGATTGCGCCGATCAGGCCAAGCTCGCAGCGCGTGGCCCATTCGGTCGGGCTGAAGCCGTGGGGCCGGGCGGCGCTCATGGCGCCGGCGTTCCGTTGAACCCGGCCTGCTTCACCGCGCTGGCCTGCAGGTTCCATTTGGCGATGATGGCGGCGTAGCTGCCGTTGGCCAGCAGCTTCTTGAACGCGGCCATGACGGCATCGCGCAGCTGGGTATCGGTCTTGGCGAAGGCCATGCCCTGCTGCTGCGCTCCACCGACCGGCGCGCCCAGTGGTTTGTAGACGCTCGGCTCCAGCGTCATGACTTCAGGTAGTCGATGAAGTCCAGGGTCTCGCGGCGCGCCGGGCGGTCGGTCAGGCCGCTGAGGATCATGTCGACGCGGCCGGTCTGCAGCGAGGGGATCAGCTGCTCGAACGCCGACTCCTGCCATTCGAGCGTCACGCCCAGCTCCTTGGCGAGGGCATTGCCCAGATCGACGTCGAAGCCGGTCAGCTCGCCGCTTTTCGGGTCCTTGAACTCCATCGGCGGGTAGATTGCGTTCACGGCGATCTTGATGAGCCTGGTCTTGGCGATGCGCTCGGGCAAGGCCTGGCCATGGGCCTGGGCCAGCACAACGAGCGAGGCGAGCGCCACCAGGGTGCGGCGGGTGAGGCGATGGAAATGGGTCATGGTGAAGCTCCGGTGGGGTGGTGGAATGGGGTGATGCAGCAAAGGAATCAGCAGATCGGGGCCTGCTGCGCGGACGTGCCGGCCAGCAGCGGCAGCAGCACGCGCGCGTCGTCGATCTCGTCGAGGTGCAGCACGCAGTCGGCCAGTGCTTCGGCGCGGTCCGGTGCCAGCGCCACGGCCGCAAGGCTTTGGAATTTGGCGCGCAGGGCCTTGTCGCTGAAGGGGTTGGTGGGTGAGCCGAGCGGGATCGGCACCTGGTGTGAGACGGCTTCGCCCGAGGTGGCGGTGATGGTCACCGTGGGTTCGTCCAGTGCGGGCATGGCGGGGTCGACCTGCAGGCGCACCAGCGACATCGCGGCGGCCAGGCGTGCGTCCTGGCGCATCGGTGCCAGGTATTGGGCGAGACCCGCCTCGCCGAACACCCAGGCGATGGCCACCGCGTAGGGCAGGCTCATCTGCGCGCTCGACAAGGTGGCCAGGTCGCGCCCGCCGCACATGCCCATCACGAAGCTGCTCAGGCGTACGTCGATATGGTCCACCTGCTGCGCCAGGCCGGGGTGGGCGGCCATCAGGTGCAGCACGGCGTCGATGGTGGCGTGGTTGCTGCGGCACGAGGCATAGGGTTTGATCGCGCAGCGCATCAGCTTCCACACCGTGCCCACATCGGCCAGCAAGGCTTCGGGCTGTTTCGACTCCGAGGCATAGGCATTGAAGAAGCCGCCCCAGACATCGTCGAACACCCGTGTCGGCCCGCTCACGCCCTGGCCGGCCAGCAGCGCCGCGCTCAGGCCGCCTTCGGCCGCGCGGCCGGCGTGCAGCCGCTTGGTTTGCGAGGCGTCGTGGATGAAGGCCCACAGGCCGCCGCTGAAACTCGCCGCATGGCCGAAGGCGGCGGTGGTCTGCACCGCATCGAGGCCGAGCAGATGCGCCGCCGCCGCGGCCGCGCCGAACGTGCCGCAGGTGGCGGTGGAATGCCAGCCCTTGCCGTTGTGCGGCGAATACCCGCCGCAGGCTTCGAGCACGCGGCGGCCCACGTCGTAGCCTAGCACCACGGCGGTGATCAGGTCGCGGCCCGACATCGGCCTGTGGCGGCCCGCAGGCAACGTGAGCGCGGCCATCGCCGCCGGCAGCACCACGGCGCCGGAGTGGTCACAGCCGCCGGTGTCGTCCAGCTCCAGCGCATGGGCGGCCACGCCGTTGGCGAAGGCTGCGTCGCGGCTGCCCAGCCGCGCGTCCGTGCCCCAGACGGGGGCGGTGCCCGCGCTTGGCTCGGCGGAGAGCATGCGCATGGTCTCGCGTGGCTCGAGCGCGGCGCTGCCGGCCAGCGTCGCGCCGAAGGTGTCGAGGATGTGGCGCTTGGCGCGCGCCACCAGGTCGGCGGGCAGGTCTTCGAACCGGGTACGGGCGCAGAAATGCCCGAGCTGCAATGCAGCGCTGTTGCTCATGGTGTCACCGGGGTTTCGTGAGTTGCGTGAAGGGGTGAAAAAACATCGACCGGATGCCCGGCCGGGTTGCCGTCGTGCTGGCTGCGCCACCATGCGGCCACTTCCTGGCCGGTGGCGGTCCAGACGTCGTCATGCGCCAGCACGCCGGCCAGGAATTCGCGCAACACGTCGATGCGGCCGGCGGTGCCGATGATCTCGGGGTGCAGCCGCAGCGGCAGGCACAGCCCGAAGCGGCGGAAGCCGGCGAAGTCCTGGCGCCAGTTGCCCAGCACCTCGCGGTACGAGGCGATACGCGGCTGGCCCACCGGCACCGGCGGATAGAGGTTGAAGCTGAAGTAGGGCTCGTCTTCGAGCTCGTAGTGCAGCGGCAGCTCGATCAGCGGCGGCGCGGGCTCGGTGCGCGGATGAAAGTAGGGCAGGTCGTCGCCGCGCCAGGACGAAGACCAGGCAATGCCGGCGTCAGCCAGATGGCGCGTGAAGCCGGGCGCCCAGTTGCCGAACGGCGAGCGAAACCCCGTGGGTGCCGTGCCGGTGATGTCAGCCAGTGTGGACTGTGTCCGCAGCAGGCTGTCTTGTTGCTGGGCCAGGCTCAGCACGTCGAAATTTTCGCAACCGAACGAAGCGTTGCCGATCTCGTGGCCGGCCGCGTGGATGCGCTGTACCAGCGCGCGGTGTTCCTGTGCCACGCAGCCGGGCACGAACCAGCTCGACTTCACACCGAGTTCGTCGAACAGCGCCAGCATGCGGTCCACGCCGCGCCGGGCACCGTATTGCCAGACCGACAGGCTTTTCTCGCGCCCGGCCATGCGCGGTTCCTGCGTGAGGATGCCGGCCGCATCGAAGAAGTCGACGGTAATGACGAAGGCCATGCGTTTGCCTTCGGGCCAACGGTTGGGTTTGGGGTCGGATATGGGCTTCATGCGGCCACCGCCTTTTCCGAACTTTGCGAATATTGCGTGCGCCACCATTGCGCGACCTCACCGCAGCGCGCGAACCACACGCCGCCCTGCGCACGCATGTGTTCGCACAGCCGCTCCAACAGCAGGATGCGGCCGGGCTTGCCCGATACCTTGGGGTGGAACAGCGTGGTCATGCACAGCCCGTCGCGGTGTGAACCGTCGAACTCGCGGCGCCAGTTGTCGAAGGTGGTGTCGTAGCTGGCAATGCGGTCCAGGCCGGCCGGGTAGTCGGGGTTGCGCTGGTAGGCGAGCGAGGCGTAGTCGTCCAGTTCCCACTTGCCCGGAATCTCCACCAGGCTGCGCCCGCTGGGTGCATGGTCGATGAAATAGGGCCGGTCGTCGCCGCGCATCGAACTCGAATAGGTGACACCCGCGTCGAGCAGGATCTCGATGGTGTCCGCTCCCCAGTCGCCCGACGGCGTGCGAAAGCCCACCGGCGTCAAGCCCAGGTGCTGGCGAAACAGCGCCAGCGACTGCGCCATCACCTCCTGCTGCCGCGCACGCGTCAACTGCCAGAAGGCTTCGTGTTTGTAGCCGTGGTAACCGATCTCGTGCCCCCGGTCCACGATGGCCTTGATCTGCGCGGGCCAGGTCTCCAGCACCCAGCCCGGCACGAAGAACGTGGCCGGAATGTGCTGCTCGTCCAGCAGGTCCATCAGGTACCCCACCGCCCGCCAGGGCCCATAGGCGCCTAGTGTGAAGAACGAAGGATTGCGCCAGATCGAGCCGTCCAGCATGGCGTTGCCGGTGGGGCCGTCGACGTCGAAGGCCAGGGCCACGCAGGAACGTGCGGCGTTGGGCCAGCTTGGAGTTTGGGGATGGTCGATCATGACTTCTCTTGCTCCCTCTCCCTCCGGGAGAGGGCTGGGGTGAGGGCATGGGTCGTTCAGTTACTCACCGCCGCTACCCCCGTTGGCCCCTCACCCTAGCCCTCTCCCCGGAGGGGCGAGGGGACAAAGCAGCGCAACAGCGGTGGATGGTGTGCTTGCTCAGTCTTTACTATCGATGATCAGTTTCGGCACGGCGTAGTCCGCCAGGCCCCACTTCGCCGCGATCTTGGCGTAGCTGCCATCGGCGATCAGCTTGGTCATCGCGTCGCTCAGCTCGGCGGCCAGCGCGTCGTCCTTGCGGCCGATGGCCAGGCCCACGTATTGGAAGGTGAAGGCCTTGCCGACCGTGAGGTAGGTGTTGGGTTCCTGGCCCATCACGTAGGGCATGGTTTCGCCGCCCTGCACGGCGGCGTCGAGCCGGCCCTGGCGCAGCTGGGTGCGCGCATCGGCCGAGCCATCGGTGCCGGTCACGGCGATCGCTGCCTTGCCGGCCTTGACGCAGTTGGCGTCGCTCCACGCCGTGATCTCGCTCGGGAACGAAGTGCGGCGGCTTGCGCCCACCTTCTTGCCGCACAGCGCCAGCATGTTCGGGAAGTCGGCGCTGCGCTCCTTCATGGCGTAGAACTGCGGGCCGGTCTTCAGGTAGTCGATGAACTTCACGGCGTCGCGGCGCGCGGGCAGGTCGGTCATGCCCGAGAGGATGATGTCCACGCGGCCGGTGGCGAGCGAGCTCAGCATCTGGTCGAAGCTGGTTTCCTCCCACTTGATGGTGGTGCCGGCCTTGGCGGCCAGCGCTTCGCCGAGGTCGATATCGAAGCCGGTGAGCTTGCCGGTGGCCGGGTCCTTGAATTCGAGCGGCGGGTAGTTGGAGACCACGGCCGCCGTGATGGGCGTGCCCTTGGCGCGCGGCGTTTGCGCTTGCGCAGCCGTCAGGGCCGTTGTGGCAAGGACGGTGATCAGGCTCAGTCGGGAGATGGTTTTCAGTGACATGGGGGGCTCCGGTGAAGTAAGAAATGCGTTGAAAAAATAGGGAATCAGCCGCGCACGGCCGAGATGAATTCGCGGGTGCGCGGGTGTTGCGGCGAGGAGAGCACCTCGGTCGGGTTGCCGGTCTCGACCACCTGGCCCTTGTCCATGAACATCACACGCGTGGCCACGTCGCGGGCAAAACCCAGTTCGTGGGTCACGACCACCATGGTCATGCCGCTGGTGGCCAGGTCGCGCATCACCGCCAGCACTTCGCCGACCAGTTCCGGGTCGAGCGCCGAGGTGGGCTCGTCGAACAGCATCAGCTGCGGCCGCATGGCCAGCGCCCGGGCGATGGCCACGCGCTGCTGCTGGCCGCCGGAGAGCTCGATCGGGAAGCTGTCGCACTTGTCGGCCAGGCCGACCCGTTCGAGCAGGGCCCGCGCTTCGGGCTCCACCTCGGCGCGCGGGCGGCGCTGCACACGGGTCGGGCCTTCGAGCACGTTTTCCAGCACCGTCATGTGCGGGAACAGGTTGAAGCGCTGGAACACCATGCCGGTCTTCAGCCGCTGGCGCGCGATCTCGTTGTCGGACAGCGCATGCAGCTTGTTGCCGGCGCGGCGAAAGCCGACCAGTTCACCGGCGACCCAGAGCGCGCCGTCGCTGACGACCTCCAGCTGGTTGATGCAGCGCAGGAAGGTGCTCTTGCCCGAGCCCGAAGGGCCGATAACGCACAACACTTCACCCGCGGCGATGTCCAGGGTGATGCCCTTGAGTGCCTGGAAGCTGCCGAAGTTCTTGCACACGTCGATGGCGCGCACGATCGGTGCGGCTGTGGACGCTGTGGTGGGATTCATGGAACTGCTCATGTTCATTGCCTCGATGCGGCACGGCCGGCGCCGCGCGCGTAGTAGGACTCGACGCGGGACTGCGCCAGCGACAGCACGCTGACCACCACCACGTACCAGATGCCGGCCACGATCAGCAGCTCGATCACGCGGGCGTTGGCGTAGTAGATGTTCTGCGCGTTGTGCAGCATCTCGGCGAACTGGATCACGCTGGCCAGTGAGGTCAGCTTGATCATGCCGACGAACTCGTTGCCGATCGGCGGGATGATCACGCGCATGGCCTGCGGCAGGATCACGCGGCGCAGGGCCAGCAGGCGCGGCATGCCGATGGACTTGGCGGCCTCGTACTGGCCCACGTCGACCGACAGCAACCCGGCGCGCACCACTTCGGAGGTGTAGGCGCCCTGGTTGATGCCCAGGCCCAGCAGGGCGGCGAGAAACGGCGTCATCAGGGCCACGGTGCGCATCTCCCACAGGCCCGGAATGCCCATGGTCGGGAACACCAGTGCCAGGTTGAACCACAGCAGCAGCTGCAGGATCACCGGCGTGCCGCGGAACAGCCAGACATAGGTGCGGGCCACCCAGCTCAGCACCGGGTTGCTGGACAGCCGCATCACCGCGGTGACCACCCCCAGCGCAATGCCGAGCGCCATCGCCAGGATGCTCATGACGATGGTGTTGACCAGGCCGTTGAGGATGGTCTGCGCGGTGAGGAACTGGCGCACATAACTCCATTCGATCTTGCCGCGCGCGAAGGCGTTGAGCACGAACAACACGGCCACCAGGATCAGCGCGGTGGCGATGTAGCGGCCCCAGTAGCGGCGCGGCACGTGTTCGAGGTGCGAGACGCTGGTGAGGTCCGAACCGTCACCGCTTGCCATGGTGGCCGGCGCCGTCGTCTTCGGGGTGTCTTGTGTCAGCATCGCGGCCCCCGGTAGCCATGGGTCCATGCGGCCTGCCGAGCGATCGTGCCCTGCATGCGGTCGATCTGTTCGCGCACACGTTCGGGGGCGGTGCCGCCCTGGCCGTGGCGTGCGGCCACCGCCGCTTCGAGCGTGAGGTGCTTGAGCACTTCGGGCTTCAGGCGCGGGTCGACTTCGGCCAGCAGTTCGACCGAGACTTCGCTGAGTTCGATGTTCTTGGCTTCGCAGGCCTTGACCAGCGCGCCGGTGATTTCATGTGCTTCGCTGAACGGCACGCCGTTCACCGCCAGCCAATCGGCCACTTCAGTGGCCAGGGTGAAGCCCAGCGGGGCCTGGCGCTTCAACTGGTCGACGTTGACCCGCATGGTGCTGATCATGCCGGCCATGGCCGGCAGCACCAGCGACAAGGTGTCGATGCTGTCGAAGGCCGAGCTCTTGTCTTCGGCCAGGTCGCGGTTGTAGGCCAGCGGCAGCGACTTCAGCGCCGACAGCATGCCCACCAGGTTGCCGATCAGCCGGCCGGCCTTGCCGCGGCTGAGCTCGGCGATGTCGGGGTTCTTTTTCTGCGGCATGATCGAGCTGCCGGTGCAGTAGCCGTCGTCCAGGTCCACCCACTGGAACTGGCGCGAAGACCACAGCACCACCTCTTCGGACAGCCGCGACAGCTCCACCGTCAGCATGCTGGCGATGAACAGGAATTCGCAGACATGGTCGCGGGCCGCTACGGCGTCGATCGAGTTCTCGCAGGGCGCGTCGTAGCCGAGTTCCTCCGCCGAGAGTTCGGGCGAGCGGCAGATGGCCGAGCCGGCCAGGGCGGCTGCGCCGAGCGGCGAACGTGCACTGCGGCGGTCCCAGTCGATGAAGCGGTCGATGTTGCGGCCCACGGCCTGGGCATGGGCCATCAGGTGGTGTGCGAAGACGATGGGCTGGGCCGGCTGCAGGTGGGTGAAGCCGGTGGACAGCGTGGATGTGTGTTGTTCGGCCTGGGCCACCAGGGCCCGCTGCAGCGCGAGCGCCATGTCGATCAGGCTGCGGGTCTTGTCGCGCAGGTAGAGCTTCAGGTCGTTGGCGGCCTGGTCGTTGCGCGAGCGGCCGGCGCGCAGCTTGCCGCCGATGGCGCCGAGCCGCAGGGTCAGCACACGCTCCAGGAAGGTGTGCACGTCTTCGTCGGCTTCGATGGGCTGCAGATCGCCGGCCGCATATTCACGCTCCACCGCGTCCACGGCGACCAGCAACTGGGCCAGCTCGTCGGCCTGCAGCACGCCGGCGCGCTGCAGTTCCCGGGCATGGGCGCGTGAGCCGGCCAGGTCATAAGGCACGAGTCTGAAGAAGCTCGGATCGGACCGCGACAAGGCTTTGAGGGCCACCGAGGGCTCGGACTTGAAACGTGCGCCCCAGAGGCGCTGCGTCACATGGGAGTTTGTTTCTTGCTGTGCCATTTCATTACCGTGAGAAGAGACAGGCTGCATGGTAGTGAGGAAGAACTGCACTGGAAACCGAGATTAAAAACAGCGCGACGCGCAAAAAATCTCAGCATCCCCGGGGCTCGAAAAGGCCTCGAACCAGGGAAAACGCGGATTGTGGCCTGAAGCTTGCATGCCCCAATGCCCCCTGATGGAAACCAACAAAAACGATCCCATGCTCGACCCCTCGAAGCAGCCGAAAACGCGCACCCGACTCCCCCCCTTGAACGCCTTGCGCGCCTTCGATGCCACGGCCCGGCACCTCACCGTGGTCAAGGCCGCGGACGAGTTGAGCGTGACGCCCAGCGCGGTGAGCCATCAACTGCGCATCCTGGAGGACGCGCTCGGGGTGCAACTGTTCGAGCGCAACAAGACGCGCCTCAAACTCACCCCGCACGGTGAGGCCTTCCTGCCTTCGATCCGTGCGGCTTTCCAGATGATTGCCTCGGCCGCGGCACGGCTGGGCGACTCGGTGATGGTGGGCGACCTGGTGGTGTCGGCACCGGTCGGGCTCACGTCGCGGCTGCTGACGCGGCATGTGGGTGAGTTCATGCTGGCCCATCCGGACGTGCGGCTGAAGGTGATCGCCTCCAACGAAGACAAGGAGGTCTACCTGCCTTCGGTGGACGTGTGCATCCGTTATGGCACCGGCATCTGGCCCGAGCGGCAGGTGCGGCTGCTGAGCCATGTGGAGCTGTTCCCGGTATGCAGCCCGGCGATGATCAACGGCCCGCAGGGCGTGCGCACGCTGGAAGACCTGAAGCGCCACATGCTGCTGTGCGAAGACGGGGGGACCGAGTGGACGCGCTGGCTGCTGGCCAGCGGTGTGCCGGCTGCCGGCTACCGCATGACCGAGATGGGCAATGCCCACATCGCCATCGAAGCCGCGCTGCATGGCCAGGGCGCCGCGCTGGGCGACAGCCTGCTGGTGGGCGATGACCTGGTCGAGGGCCGGCTGGTGCGGCTGTTCCAGAACAGCGTGCCGGCCAAACACGCCTATTACATGGTGTGCCGCCATGAGGCCTGCGAGCAACCCCTGGTAGCCGGCTTTACCGAGTGGATCATGGGCAAGGTGCGCGGAGGCTGAGAATCTTTCTACTGCGCGGGCCAATCTCGCGTCTGCGGTCCTCACCGTACGCTTGTACGGCTCCGGTCCTCGACACGACCTTGGCCCGCTCGCTACGAAATCTTCACACCCTCTGGCCCTTTAATCCCGGTAGACCACACCCGGCATCACGCACAGCATCTCGAAGGCCAGGTTGGCTCCCACCAGGGCGGTGGTGCCGTGCGGGTCGTAGGGTGGCGAGATCTCCACCAGGTCGGCGCCCACCAGGTTCAGCCCGCGCAGGGCGCGGATGATCTCCAGGCCCTGGTGCACGCTCAGGCCGCCGATCTCCGGCGTGCCGGTGCCGGGGGCGAACGCGGGGTCGAGGCCGTCGATGTCGAAGCTCAGGTACACCGGTTTATTGCCCGCACCGACGCGTTCAGCCACCTCCTTCATCAGCGGCACCAGGCTCTTGTGCCAGCACTCCTCGGCCTGCACCACGCGAAAGCCCTGCTGGCGGCACCAGTCGAAATCGTCGGCGTGGTAGCCGGTGCCGCGCAGGCCGATCTGCACCACGCGATGGCAGTCGAGCAGGCCTTCTTCCACCGCCCGGCGAAAGGGGGTGCCATGGGCGATTTTTTCGCCGCCCATGGTGTCGTTCACGTCGGCATGGGCGTCCACATGCACCACGCCGATCGGGCCGTATTTCTTGTGCAGCGCACGCAGGATCGGCAGCGCGATGGTGTGGTCGCCACCGATGCTGATCGGGCGGCAGCCATTGGCGATGATGGCGTCGTAGGCCGTGGCGATGCGGTCGATCGAATCGAAGATGTTGTAGGCGTTGGTGGCCACGTCGCCGATGTCGGCCACCTGCAGCGAGTCGAAGGGCGCGGCGCGGGTGGCCATGTTGTAGGGCCGCAGCAGCACCGATTCGGTGCGCACCTGGCGCGGGCCGAAACGTGCGCCCGAGCGGTTCGAGGTGCCAAGGTCGAATGGCACGCCCACGAAGCAGGCATCGAGGCCTTCGGTCGTCGGCTGGTAGGGCAGCCGCATCATGGTGGCGATGCCGCCGAAACGCGGCATGACGTCGCCGCCGAGCGGCTGGTTGAAGGAGGAGTGTTCCGGAGCGGGAGGCAGGGAGGGCATGGGCATCGGCCGTGAATGGTGTGCTTCGATGTTAGGCAGCTGAGCGCGCGGCGAAGCTCAAAAAACTCAGTATCCCGACTTAGATTTATTGCGCGGCACGGCGCTGGTCTTGCCTATCATTTGCGGAACTTCGAGACCCACCGGATGACTGCCACCGCCCCCATGACACCGCCGCGTGCACCGCCACATGTCTTCTTCAACAGCAGCGTGAATTCACCCGATGTGTGGCGCGCCGCGCTGGCGCGGCAGCTCGGCGATTTCCGCTTCACCGTCGGGCCGGACTGCGCCGACCCGGACACGGTCGATGTGGCGCTGGTGCTGCGTCCGCCGCCGCAGGGGCTGGCCGTGTTCAGGAACCTGCGTGCCGTGATTGCGCTGTCGGCCGGGGTCAACCAGTTCAGCGCCGACATGCTGCCCGCTGGTGTGCCGCTGTCGCGCGCGGTGGACCCGACGCTGACCGAACACATGGTGTCTTACGCGAAGGCCGCGGTGTACCGCTACCACCGCCGTTTCGATCGATTCGAGCGCGACACCCGCGCCGGCCTCTGGCGCTTCGAGGCCGCCAAGCTGAACCGCCAGACCACGGTGGGCATCCTCGGCCTGGGTGAACTCGGCAGCGCCATCGCCCAGGCTCTGGCTGCCGACGGCTTTCGCGTCGAGGGCTGGAGCCGCAGCCCGAAGCCGCTCGGCGCTGTGCGTACCCATGCGGGTGACGCTGGTCTGCAGGCCATGCTGCCGGGCGTGGACATCGTGATCAACATGCTGCCGCTCACCGAGGCGACCACCGGCCTGTTATCGAAGAAACTGTTCGCCAGCTTTCGCGAAGGCGCATACCTGGTCAACATGGGGCGCGGCAAACACCTGATCGAAGACGATCTGCTGGCCGCGCTGGCCACCGGCCGCATCGGTGGCGCCACGCTCGATGTGACCCAGGTCGAACCGCTGCCGGCGGGCCATCCGTTCTGGGGCCATCCGGCGGTACTGATCACGCCGCATGTGGCCGGCATCATCTCGCCGGACTCCGCGGCGCAGCAGGTGGCCGAGAACATCCGCCGTGCGGTGCGCGGCGAGCGTTTGTTGAACCAGGTCGATCTCGCCAAGGGTTATTGAACTGCCGTGTGCCGCACCGCGATGGGCCGGCGCTTGCATTAGGATGGGTGCGATAGGAGATACCGTGCCGCGCATTGAACCCACCCGTTTCGTCTTCCAGCCCGTACAACTGGTGCGGCCCTGCAAGATCGTGGCCTACCGCATCACCGAGGCGATCCGCGCCGGCGACGTGCGCATCGGCGAACGGCTGCCGTCCGAACAAAAGCTTTCCGAGCAGCTCGGCGTGAGCCGTCCCACGCTCAGGGAGGCCATCAAGCTGCTGGTGCAGGCCGGCATCATTCAGGTGGTGGCGGGCTCGGCCGGGGGGCTGTTCGTGATCAGCGAAACCGTGCCGCCGGGCCTGAGCGGCCTGCCCTTGCCCGAGCCCCAGATCGAGGACATCGACAGCGCCATGGAAGCGCGCCGCCTGTTCGAGCCGCATGTGGCGCGCATGGCGGCCCTCTACGCCACGCCGGCCGACTTCGAGCGCATGCGCGGCGCCGTCGAGCTCAGCCAGCAGACCAGCGCATCGCCGCGCCGAGGCCGGGTCAGCGACGCGGTGGCGCAGCGCATGACGGTGGCCAGCACCCGCTTCAACATCGCCGTGGCGCGGGCTACGCAAAACAGCGTGATCGTGCAGATGATGGAAGTCATGATGCGGCGTATGGAGGTGGTGCGCATGCTGGCGGTGCGGGCTCTGCCCGACATCGCCATGTCCACCCAGACCCTGGCCAATTCGCTGAAGGCCATCGAGAGCGGAGACCCGGCGCAGATCGACCGTGCCACGGCCGAGCGCATCGAGGTGCTCGAAGCCGCCTGGCAACTGGTCAGCGGCAAGCCGCCGCGGCGCCGCAGGCTGAGCCTTGCGGAGGCCGAAGAAGGCGTGGCAGACAAACCCGTTCGCCAAAAAAAGCCGGCCCGCCGCTGAGGTCTTCCGTCGCGCAGAGGCGTACACGCATGCGCTGACTTGGTGCGGTTTTGCCTGGTCTTGATGCCCGGGTTTGGCCCATCCCAAGCTTTCTTGACAGCGCAAATTCGAAGATCAATAATCGCCTTCATAAAAGGTATATAAATATACCGAAAATGGTTTTGACGCTCCGCCGTGCTGCCGAAGTGCATATCGGCACGCCGCAGTCTCTTTGCCGAAACGACCCATAAGGATGTGCGCCATGGAAGTCGACGAGTTTGAGCTCTACGACCTGCGGGTCGAGGTCGTGGTCTCGGACGACCGCAAGATCCAGTGCAACGCCAAGCCCGGCGACTGGTTCGAAGTGCGCGGCGAGATGCTGCACTTTCCGCCGGGCCAGGGCTTTCGATGTACTCGCTGGCGGCCTTGCTGCCGCTGCTGCCGGCCAAGCAACGCGTGACCTCTCCCAGCGACTGGATGAACACCGACGCCGAGGTGGCTTGTCCCGATCCCCATTGCCCCACCCGCTTTCGCATCACGCGGCTGGGCCAACGTGTCTTCCGGCATGGCGAGACCACTGCCGTGCAGCTTCCTTCTACGCCATGACCACCAGCTCATCCATGACCGACGTCGAAACGCTTGTATTGGCGGCCGGGTATCACATCCCGCGCATCATCCGTGGCGGCTGGCAACTGGCCGGCGACCATGGCGAGGTCGACCGCGAACGTGCGCTGTCGGACATGGCAGCCTTCGTCGACGCGGGGCTGAACACGGTCGATGGCGCCGACATCTACACCGGCGTCGAGGACATGTATGGCGAGTTCAATGCGCGGCGCGCGGCGCAGAGTCTGCCGCGTTTGCAGGTGCACACCAAGTTCGTGCCCGACCATGGCGACCTGGCCGATGTCGATGTCGCCTATGTGCGCCGCATCGTCGAACGCTCGCTGCAGCGGCTGCGTATGGAGCGGCTCGACCTCGTGCAGTTCCACTGGTGGGACTACAGGGTGCCGGGTTTTGTGCAAGCCGCGCAGGCTCTCGCGGCGCTGCAGAAGGAGGGGCTGATCGCGCAGATCGGCGGCACCAACTTCGACACGCCCCATACCGAAATGCTGCTCGATGCCGGCGTGCCGCTGGTGAGCATGCAGGTGCAATATTCGCTGCTCGACCGCAGGCCCGCGAGCCTGCTGGTGCCGATGTGCGCGCGGCGCGGCATGCAACTGCTGTGTTACGGCACCCTGGCCGGCGGCTTCCTCACCGAGCGCTGGCTGGGCCAGGCCGAACCGGTGGAAGCGCTGTCGAACCGCTCGCTCGTGAAGTACAAGCTCATCATCGAAGAGTTTGGTGGTTGGGCCGCATTCCAGTCGCTGCTGCGGGCTTTGAAGTTGATCGCGGATCGGCATGGTGTGCAGCTTTCCACCGTGGCGATCCGCTGGGTGCTGGACCAGCCGGCCGTGGCCGCGGCCATCGTCGGTGCCCGCTACGGCAACCGTATCGGCGACACACTCGAAGTCTTTCGCCTGAAGCTCGATGCGGCGGACCATGCGCTGCTCGATCCCATCCTCGCGGCCTGCCCCGGCCCTGCGGGCGACACCTACAGCCTTGAGCGCGACAAGACCGGACCCCACGGCCGGATCATGAAGTACGACCTCAACAAGACCTAAAAACGTAAACGCGTTCTAAGCCTTTCGTTCCTCCATCCAACCCCACCGGAGTCCTTCACCATGCGCTTTCCCAAGTCCACCACCGCCCTGGCGCTTGTAGCCGCCTTCGGTTCCATGACCGCCATCACCGCCTCGGCGCAGTCGCCCTCTTGCACCCACACCGTGGGCATGGTGGTGTCGCTCACCGGTGCTGCGGGGCGTTATGGCCAGGCCGCAAGCAAGTCCGTCGAACTTGCCTTCGGTGAGTTGAACAAGGCAGCGGGGGCGCAGGGCATTGCCGGCTGCAAACTCGGCTTCGACGTGCGCGACGCGCAAAGCCAGGGCTCGGTTGGTGTCGACCAGGCGCGCCAGCTGGTGGACCTGAAGAAGGTGCCGGCCATCATCGGCGGCATCATCAGCTCGGTGACGATTCCCATCGTCACCTCGGTTACCGCCCCGGCGGGCGTGGTGCAGATCTCGCCAGCTTCGTCGTCTCCCTCGCTCACCAAGCTGGCCACCGACGGCAAGACCAATGGTTGGTTCTTCCGCACCATCACCAGCGATGCGCTGCAGGGCACGGCCGCCGCCAAATACGCGCTCGACCAGGGCATGAAGTCGCTGACCATCATCCACGTCAACAACGACTTCGGCGTGAACATGGTCAGCGAATTCCGCCGTGCCTATGAAGCGCTCGGCGGCAAGATCATCGACGTGACGCCGTACAACCCCGAGCAGTCTTCGTACAACGCCGAGGTCACCAAGGCGCTGAAGAGTGATCCGCCGGCGCTGTACTTCATCGGCTACCCTGGCGACGGCACCACCATCGTGCGCACCTGGATTCAGCAGGGCGGCCCGCAGAAGTTCCTGCTCAACGACGGCATGAACGCCGCCGACTTCATCAAGGGCGTGGGCCCGCAGTTCCTGGCCAATGCCTATGGCACCTCGTCGGGATCGACCACCACGCCGTCCACCACCTTCTTCGCCAGCGCCTATCCCGCGATGAGCGGTGGCTTCGATGCGGGAGCGCCGGCGGCCGACCGCGCCTTCGACGCCGGCGCCATCCTCGGCCTGGCCATTGCACAGGCCGGCAAGTTCGAAGCCGCGGCGATCCGCGATGCGGTCCGCAAGGTCACCGCGCCCGGCGGTGAAGTGGTCTATGCCGGGCCACAGGGTTTTGCGCGCGCCATGCAGTTGATCCGCGAGAAGAAACCGGTGCGTTATGTGGGGGTGATCGGCCCGGTGGAATTCGACAGGAACGGCGACATCGCCGGCCCGTTCCGTACCTGGAAGATCACCAATGGCGAAGTTGCCACGGTCGGCCAGATGTCCGCCGAAGACGTGCAGGCCGTGCAGGCCAAGCTGCCGAAATGAGCGTTCCTGCTGTTCGACCCGAACGCAGCCTGCTCGCGCCGGGCCTGGAGATCTCCCGCATCGTCACCGGCCTGTGGCAAGTGGCCGACATGGAGCGTGGCGGCTCGCCGATCGATCCGCAGCAGGGCGCGGCGGCCATGGCCGACTATGCACGGGCCGGCTTCGACACCTTCGACATGGCCGACCACTACGGTTCGGCCGAGGTCATCACCGGCAGCTTGATGGCGTCCAAAGACCGGCCCGGCGTGCGGGCCTTCACCAAATGGTGTCCGCCGCCCGGTCCGATGACCGCCGCGGTGGTGCGTGAAGGTGTGCTGCGCGCGATCGACCGGCTGCAGGTGCCGTGCATCGACCTGATGCAGTTCCACTGGTGGACCTTCGACGACCCGCGCTACATCGATGCCATGGTCGAACTCGCCCGGCTGCGCGAGGAGGGGCTGATCTCCCACCTCGGCCTGGCCAATTTCGACACCCCACACCTGCGTGTGTTGCTCGGTGAAAGCATCCCGATTGCGAGCAACCAGGTCTGCATGTCGCTGCTCGACCGGCGTGGCACTGAGGCCATGGCCAGCCTGTGCCTGGAGCGCGGCGTGCGCCTGTTGACCTATGGGGTGCTCGGCGGCGGCTTTCTCAGCGAGAAGTGGCTGGGGGCGGCCGAACCCGCCGAAGTCAACGACTGGAGCAAGATGAAGTACCGCCGCTTCATCGACGCCGTGGGTGGCTGGGCCGCGCTGCAGGCCGTGCTACGGGCCGCGCACAGCATCGGCCGGAAACATGGCGTGTCGATCTCCAACGTGGCCACGCGCTGGGTGCTGGAGCAGCCCGCGGTGGCGGCGGTGATCCTGGGCGCGCGCCTGGGTGAACGCGAACACCGAGCCGACAACCTCAAGCTGTTCGATTTCGCGCTCGACGAGGCAGACCACGCCACGCTGGACGCGGCCTTCGCCACGACGCGCCGCCTGCCCGGCGACTGCGGCGACGAATACCGCCGCCCGCCATTCCTCACGGCCTCCGGTGACCTGAGCCACCACCTCGAATCGGTGGCGCCGCTATGGCCGCGTATTCGCGTGCCTGGCCATGAAGACCGCTGGACCATCGACAGCGGCAGCGTCTGGGAGCCGCTGGCCGGTTATGCACGCGCCGTGCGTGTGGGCGAGCGCATCATGGTCTCGGGCACCACCGCCACCCATGGCGGTGGCCAGCTCATCGGCCAGGGCGACGCCGCGGTGCAGGCCATCTACATCCTCGACAAGATCGACGCCAGCATCAAGGCGCTCGGCGGGAAGCTGCAGGACGTGGTGCGCACGCGCATCTACCTCACCGACGCGGCCGACTGGCGGGTGGTGAGCGCGGTGCACGGCCATTACTTCGGCGACATCCGTCCGGCCAACACCATGCTGGCGGTGAAAGAGCTGATCGGCGAGGGTTACCGCGTCGAGATCGAAGCCGAAGCCATCACCAGTGCCATCTGAACCATGACCAGCCCCAAGGACCTGCTGGTCGTCGAAAACCTGTCGAAGAACTTCGGCGGTCATCAGGCGGTGAACAAGGTGTCGTTCCGCCTGCAGGCGGGCAGCATCGGCGGCCTGATCGGGCCGAACGGCGCGGGCAAGACGACCTTGTTCAACTGCCTCGCGGGTTTCATGAAACCCGCGTCCGGCCGGGTGACGCTGGACGGCGTGGCCATCGCCGGGCTGCCGGCCTGCGACGTGTTCCAGGCTGGCCTGGCGCGCACCTTCCAGATTCCGAGGCCGTTCCCTGAAATGACGGTGCTCGACAACGTGATGCTCGCGCCCACCGGCCAGCTCGGCGAACGTTTCTGGGCCAACTGGTTCCAGCCCGGCAAGGTGGCGGCACAGGAAACGCAGACACGCGCCGCCGCGCGCCACTGGCTCGATTTTGTCGGCCTGTCCACGCTGGAAGCCCAGCCTGCGCGGGTCTTGTCGGGTGGCCAGCGCAAGCTGCTGGAGCTGGCGCGGGTGATGGTGTCGAAACCGAAACTGATCCTGCTCGACGAGCCGGGTGCGGGCGTGAACCCGGCGCTGCTCGACCAGATCGTCGACAAGGTCGCCGAGCTGAACAAACAGGGCGCCACCTTCCTCATCATCGAACACAACATGGACCTCGTCGCCACACTGTGCCAGCCGGTCATGGTGATGGCGCAGGGCGAACTGCTCACCTCCGGCGATGCCGGCACCGTGCTCAAGGATCCGCGCGTGGTGGAAGCCTATCTGGGGACGGCCGCATGAGCGCCCATCCCAATTCACCCGCATTGCAGATCGAAGCCCTGCAGGCCGGCTACGAGCCCGGTTTGCTGATCGTGCGCGGCGCATCGCTTACCGTGCAGCCGAATGAAATCTTCGCCATCCTCGGGCCGAACGGTGCGGGCAAGTCTTCGCTGGTCAAGGCCGTGGCCGGGCTGGTGCCGATCAGCGGCGGGCGCAACCTCCTGGCCGGGCGCGACATCACCAGGACGCCGGCGCACCAGATGGTGTTCCAGGGCCTGGCTTTCGTGCCGCAGACCGAGAACGTGTTCGTCAACCTCGGCGTCGCTGAAAACCTGGAGCTTGCCGCCTCGGTCATGAAGGCCGACCGGCGCGAACGGCTGGACCCGGTCTATGCCATGTTCCCCGACCTGCACCGCCAGCGCAAGCTGCCGGCCGGGCAACTCTCGGGCGGGCAGCGGCAGATGCTGGCCGTGGCGCGCGCCCTGATCGCCCGGCCCAGCCTGCTGATCCTGGACGAGCCTTCGGCCGGCCTGAGCCCCAAGCTGGTGGACCAGGTGTTCGCCAAGCTGCGCGAGGTACGCGACAGCGGCGTCACCGTGCTGCTGGTGGAGCAGAACGTGAAGGCCGCGCTGGCCCTGGCCGACCGTGCCGCGGTGCTGGTGGAAGGCAGGGAGCGCATCGTCGCCACCTCGGCCGAACTGCTGGGCGACGCACGCATCGCCGAACTCTATCTGGGCCGCCACACTGGTCGCCAAGCCTCGAAGGAAACCACCTGATGCTGCAGATCATTGCGGACGGGCTGATCATCGGCTCCGTGGTTTCTCTGGGTGGGATCGGGCTGAGCATGACCCTGTCCATCGTGCGTTTTTCCAACTTCAGCCATGGCGAGTTGCTGGGCTGGGGCGCCTACCTGGCGCTGATGGCATCCACCGGCCTGACGGCGCTGAACGCCGGCCTGGCCGCGCCGATCGGGCCGTTCTCCTTCGGCTGGGGCCTGCTGATCGCACTTGTCGTGTCGGCCGGGCTCACGGCGCTGCTGGCGCTCGGGCTCGACACCGTGCTGTTCAAACGGCTGAGGAAGCAGGGCGCCATCACGCTGGTGATCGCGAGCTTCGGTGCGGCGCTGGCATTGCGCAACCTGCTGCTGTTCTGGCAGGGCGGCGTGCCGCGGTACTACACGCAGAACCTGCAGATTGCGATACCGCTGCTGCCGCGCAGCGTCTGGGGTGGCCTGCGCGTCACGCCGGACCAGCTCTTCGTGCTCACGCTCACACTGGTCACCGTGACCGGCCTGCACCTGTTTCTGAGCCGCAGCACGCTGGGCCGCTCGATGCGTGCCACCGCCATCAACCCCGGCCTGGCGCGTGTGACCGGCATCGATCCGGAGCGTGTGCTGCGCGCCACCTGGCTCATCGGCGGCGTGCTGGCTGCGGTGGCCGGCGTGTTTGCCGGCATCACCGTGCAGTTGCGCCCGACCATGGGCGTCGATCTGCTGCTGCCGCTGTTCGCGGCGGTGATCCTCGGCGGCATCGGTTCGATCTGGGGCGCGGTGCTGGGTGGCCTGATCGTCGGCCTGGCCGAGAGTGCCTCGGTCACCGTGGTCGGCGCGGAATACCGTTCGGCGGCCGCTTTCGCGGTGCTGATCGCGATCCTGATGGTGCGGCCCACCGGACTGTTCGGAGAAAAACGATGATGCCGGATCTTTCGGGCTGGCTGTCCTACGGCAGCTTCTTCCTGGTCTTCGCCGGCGCCTTCGCCATCATCGTGCTGGGGCTGAACCTGCAGTGGGGCTTCACCGGCCTGTTCAACGTCGGCGTGGCCGGCTTCGTGGCCATCGGCGCCTACACCTCGGCGCTGCTGACCACGCCCGAAACCGCAGGCCGGCTCGGGGGCCTCAACTGGCCGGTGGCGGCGGGCATGCTGGCGGCGATGGGAGTGACCGGGCTGGTCGGCCTGCTGGTCGGCACGCTGGCCTTGCGGCTGCGGCAAGACTACCTGGCCATCACCACCTTCGGCATTGCCGTCACCATCCAGCTCGTGGCCAACAATGCCAAGGGCCTGACCGGCGGACCGTTCGGCGTGCAGTTCATTCCCAAGCCGATGCAGGCCTGGCTCGGCACCGGCCTGCCATGGACGCTGGCCTACCTTCTGATGACACTGCTGCTGCTGGCCGTGGTCTACGTCGCGCTGGAGAAGCTGGTGCAAAGCCCCTGGGGCCGTGTGCTGCGTGCGATCCGTGAAGACGAGGACGCGGCGTCGTCATTGGGCAAGCGTTCCTTCGCGGTGCGCCTGCAGAGCTTCGTCATCGGCAGCATGCTGATGGGGCTGGGCGGCGCGGTGTATGCGCACTTCGTGGGCTTCATTGCGCCAGAAGACTTTTTGCCGATCCTGACTTTCCAGCTCTGGGCCATGCTGATCGTCGGCGGCTCGGGCAACAACCGTGGCGCCATCGCCGGGGCCTTCCTGGTGTGGGGCTTCTGGACGGCGGCCGGCGGCCTGCTGCGCGGCCTGGTGTCGCAGGCCGACCAGGCCCGTGCCGCGCCGCTGCAGGTGGTGCTGATCGGCGTGCTGATCGCATTGATGCTGGTGATGCGGCCGCGCGGGCTGATGGGCGAGGCTCTTGCCGTTGCCAAATCCCGCACCTGAAAGGTCTCACACCCCGCGTGCGCGGTCGGCCTTGAACTGCGCCCGGAACGCCGCGAACGTGCCTGCGTCCAGTGCCTCGCGCACCTCGCGCATCAGGTTCAGGTAGTAGTGCAGGTTGTGCACCGTGGTGAGCATGGGCCCGAGCATTTCGCCGCAGCGGTCGAGGTGGTGCAGGTAGGCGCGGCTGAAGCCGTCGCGGCCGCCGTCGGCCCATGGAATCCCTGAAGTGCCGGCGCAGGCGTGGCAGGTGCAGGTGGCGTCCAGCGGCTGGTGGTCGGCCTTGTGGCGGGCGTTACGCAGCTTCAGGTCGCCGTAGCGGGTGAAGATGGTGCCGTTGCGCGCATTGCGCGTGGGCATCACGCAGTCGAACATGTCCACGCCTTCGGCCACGCCTTGCACCAGGTCTTCCGGCGTGCCCACGCCCATCAGGTAACGCGGCTTGTGCGCCGGCAGGCGGTGCGGCGTGTGGGCCATGATGTCCAGCATCTCGTCCTTGGGTTCGCCCACGCTGACGCCGCCCACGGCATAACCCGGGAAGTCCATCGCCACCAGCGCGTCGAGCGACTCCTGGCGCAGGTGCTTGAACATGCCGCCCTGCACGATGCCGAACAACGCGTTCGGGTTTTCGAGCCGCGCGAATTCGTCTTGCGAACGTTTGGCCCAGCGCAGGCTCATCTCCATCGACTTGCGCGCCTCGGCTTCGGTGGTGAGGTGGCCCTTGGTCTCGTACGGCGTGCATTCGTCGAGCTGCATCACGATGTCGGAATTCAGCCCGGTCTGGATCTGCATGCTCACTTCGGGCGACATGAACAGCTTGTCGCCGTTCACCGGCGAGGCGAAGTGCACGCCCTCTTCGGTGATCTTGCGCATCGCGCCCAGGCTCCACACCTGGAAGCCGCCCGAATCGGTGAGGATGGGCTTGTTCCACTTCTCGAAGCCGTGCAGCCCGCCGAAGCTTTGCATCACGTCAAAGCCCGGCCGCATCCACAGGTGGAAGGTGTTGCCGAGGATGATCTGCGCGCCCATCTCCTCCAGGCTGCGCGGCATCACGCCCTTGACGGTGCCGTAGGTACCCACGGGCATGAAGATGGGGGTCTGCACCACGCCATGGTTCAGCGTGAGCTGGCCGCGGCGCGCATGGGAGGTGGGGTCGGTGGTGAGAAGGTCGAACTGAAGCATGCCCCGGATTGTCGATGATCCGGAAAGCGGCACTCAGCCAGCGGCTTTTCGCTCCAGCAGCATCGCGTCGCCGTAGCTGAAGAAGCGGTATTGCTGCGCGATGGCGTGGCGGTACAGCGCCATGATGTGGTCGTAGCCGGCGAAGGCGCTGACCAGCATCATCAGTGTGCTCTTGGGCAGGTGGAAGTTGGTGATCAGCACGTCCACCAGCTTGAAGTCGAAGCCCGGTGTGATGAAGATGCGGGTGTCGCCGCTGGCCAGGCCCGACGCGGCCCAGGATTCGAGTGTGCGCACGCTGGTCGTGCCCACCGCCACCACACGGCCACCGCGCGCGCGGGTGTCGGTAATGGCCTGCTGCGTGGCGGCGGGTACCTCGTACCACTCGCTGTGCATCTGGTGTTCGGCCAGGTTTTCGGTCTTCACCGGCTGGAAGGTACCGGCACCCACGTGCAGCGTGACGCTGGCGCGCTGCACGCCGCGGGCTTCGAGCGCGGCCAGCAAGGCGGTGTCGAAATGCAGCGCCGCGGTGGGTGCGGCCACGGCGCCGGGCGCGCGGGCAAACACGGTCTGGTAACGCTCGGCGTCTTCGGCCGAATCGGTATGGGTGATGTAGGGCGGCAGCGGCACGTGGCCGTGGCGCTCCATCAGCGTGTACGGGTCTTCACCCGCGTCGTTCGACAACACGAAGCGAAACAGCGTGCCGTCGGCATCGGGCCAGCGCCCGAGCAGGGTGGCGCGGAAGCCATTGCCACCGGCCATGGTGATGGTGGCGCCCGGCTCGGGCTTCTTGCTGACCCGCATGTGGGCCGCCACCTGGTTGCCGCTGAGCACACGTTCGACCAGCAGTTCCACCTTGCCGCCGCTGGCCTTTTCGCCGAACAGCCGGGCCTTGACGACCTTGGTGTCGTTGAACACCAGCAGGTCGCCGGCGCGCAGCAGGCCGGGCAGTTCGCGGAAGATGCGGTCCACCGGTGTGGACGCCGTGCCGTCGAGCAGGCGCGAGGCGCTGCGTTCGCTGGCGGGGTGTTGGGCGATCAGGGCCTCGGGCAGGACGAAGTCGAAATCGCTGAGTGTGAAGTTGCGCAGGGACATGTGCATGAGGACTGGGCTTTACAGGCCCGTCGGAGAGTCGGCAAAAAGAAAAATCAGCCGTGGCGGCTGGAACAATGCGGGCCCGAACTTACCACGGCGCAGCGCCCAGGCCCGACCAGAGCTGGTTCAGGTCGCGGAAGCGCCAGTAGGCCGGGTCTTCGCGGCCGGCGATCTTTTCCTTGCAGCCCGGGGTCGACAGATCGATTACTTCCGGCTCGATGCGTTCGTCTTTCTTGACCGAAAAAAACACCTTGACCCGGGGCATCAGCAGCGAGCCGCCGCTTTGCTCCATCACCACGCCGATGCGCCCGGAGCTGAGTCGTACCAGCGAACCGATGGGGTAGATGCCCAGGCATTTCACGAACGCCTGGAACACCGTCGGGTCGAAATGCCCCTCGGCCCAGCCGGCCATCTTGCGCAGCGCCTCGGCCGGGTCCCAGCCGCTCTTGTAGGGCCGGTTGGAGGTGACCGCGTCATACACGTCGCACACCGCGCCCATGCGGGCGAACAGGCTGATGTCGTCGCCGCGCAGGCCTTTGGGGTAGCCCGAGCCGTCGGTCTTCTCGTGGTGGTGCAGGCAGACGTCGAGGACGATGGCATCGGTGGTGTTGCCGGCCAGCAAAATGGCATGGCCTTCGGCGGGGTGGCTCTTGATGAGGGTGAACTCCTCGTCGGTAAGCCGGCCGGGCTTGTTCAGTACCGCCAGCGGCATGGCGGCCTTGCCCAGGTCGTGCAGCAGCCCGGCCGCGCCGGCCGAGCGGGTCTGCGCCTCGTCCAGGCCGAGCCGGCGCGCCAGCGCCACCATCAGCGCGCAGACCGCCACCGAATGCATGTAGGTGTAGTCGTCGGCCATCTTGATGCGCGCCAGGCCGATCAGAGCCTCGCTGTTGCGTACCACCGAGTCGGCGATTTCCTGCACCACATGCTGGGCCACGGTGGTGTCTACCGCGCGGCCGAGCCGGGCTTCCTTGAATATTGCTGTCACCGCCTGGCGCGACTTGGCGCAGATGCGCGCGGCCCGTGCCAGTTCAACCGCGGTGCTGGCCCTGGCCGTGTCGCGCTCGACCGGCGCGCTGGCCGGGGTTGCTTCTTCGATGGTTTTGACAGCTTCGGCCGCACTGGCCTTGTCGGCCTTGTGGACAACGGGCGCGTCCGCCGGCACGTCCAGCCCCTTGCTGACGTCGATCCACACTTCCTTGATGCTGCTGGCAAGGATGCGTTCGATGTCGACGCGGTCGGTCAGTACGAAATGGCTGCGCCAGAACGGATGCTCCATCCATGAACCGCAGAATTCGGTGAGATGCATGCCCAGGACGAGTTGCTGGGTGCGGATGCGCTTGAGCATTGGCCGATGGAGCGTGGAAAAGTAAGGGTGTTCACTAGTATGACGTGGTCCGCGAAAAATCGAGATGTATTTTTGGGTGAGGAATCACTCAGGGCAAAATTGCGCAATGCCCGAAACCCCGCAGGCCGAGGCCAACAGCCCCCGCCGCGCCACCAGCCCCGCCCAGAAAGCCTTGCAGAAGCTAGGCCTGCGCCGCGACATCGATCTTGCGCTGCACCTGCCGCTGCGTTATGAGGACGAGACCCGCCTGATGCGGCTGGCCGACGCGCGCGAGGGCGAGACGGTGCAGGTCGAGGCCGTGGTGACCGCTGCCGAAATCAGCCTGCGCCCGCGTCGTCAACTGCTGGTGACAGTGGACGACGGCTCGGACACCTGCACCCTGCGCTTCTTCACCTTTTATCCCTCGCACCAGAAGGCGCTGGCCGTGGGCGCGCAGGTGCGGGTGCGCGGCGAAATCCGCGGCGGCTTCCTCGGCCGGCAGATGCTGCACCCGCAGTTTCAGGCGGCCGGTGGCGAACTGCCGCAGGCGTTGACACCGGTCTACCCCACGGTGGCCGGTCTGCCCCAGGCCTACCTGCGCCGCGCCGTGCAAAGCGGCCTGCAGCGTGCCGATTTCAGCGAGACCTTGCCGGCCGCGCTGCCCGGCTACGCGCCCAGGGGCTCGGAGCAGGCCGGCCGGCCGCGCATGTGGAGCCTGCGCGACGCGCTTTATTTTTTGCACCATCCCACGCCCGACGTGTCGCTGGCCGCGCTGGAAGACCGCAGCCACCCTGCCTGGCAGCGGCTGAAGGCCGAGGAACTGCTGGCCCAGCAGCTGTCGCAGCTGTTCGCCAAACGCGAGCGTGACCGCCTGCGTGCGCCGTCCCTGGTCCCACCACCGCTGCCCGCGCGCTCGGCCGCGCTCTCGCTGCACGAACAACTGCTGGCCGTGCTGCCGTTTGCGCTCACCACCGCGCAGCGCCGCGTCAGCACCGAGATCGCCGAAGACCTGGCCCGGCCGGTGCCGATGAACCGCCTGCTGCAAGGCGACGTGGGCGCGGGCAAGACCGTGGTGGCGGCGCTGGCCGCGGCCATCTGCATCGACGCTGGCTGGCAGTGCGCGTTGATGGCGCCCACCGAAATCCTGGCCGACCAGCATTTCCGCAAGCTGGTGGGCTGGCTCGAACCCTTGCTCGCGCCGCGCGGCCTGAAGGTGGCCTGGCTCACCGGCAGCCAGAAGAAGAAGGAGCGCGACGCCATGCTGGCCCTGATCGCCAGCGGCGAGGCCGCGCTGGTGGTGGGTACCCATGCGGTGATCCAGCAGCGGGTGGTGTTCCAGCGGCTGGCGCTGGCGCTGATCGACGAACAGCACCGCTTCGGCGTGGCGCAGCGGCTGGCGCTGCGCGACAAGATGCACAGTGGTGGCCTGTTGGAAAGTGCGGTTTCAGCGCCGGGCCGCCCCAAGCTGGAACGCGCCCCCTCGGGGGGCAGCGACCCGCGCAGCGGCGGAGCGTGGGGGCTGTCAGTTTTTGAGCCACACCTGCTGATGATGACCGCTACGCCGATTCCGCGCACCCTGGCCATGAGTTATTACGCCGACCTCGACGTGTCCACCATCGATGAACTGCCGCCCGGCCGCACGCCGATCGTCACCAAGGTCATTCACGACCAGCGCCGCGACGAGGTGGTCGAGCGCATCCGTGCCCAGCTCGACCAGGGCCGCCAGGTGTATTGGGTCTGCCCGCTGATCGAAGAAAGCGAGGCGCTGGACCTGCGCAACGCCACCGAAACCCATGAGGCGCTGACCGCCGCCCTGCCTGGCGTGATGGTCGGCCTGCTGCATTCGCGCATGCCCGTGGCCGAGAAGAAGGCGGTGATGCTGCTGTTCACCGAAGGCGTGATGGCGGTGCTGGTCAGCACCACGGTGATCGAGGTCGGGGTGGACGTGCCCAACGCTTCGCTGATGGTCATCGAGCATGCCGAACGCTTCGGCCTGAGCCAGCTGCACCAATTGCGTGGGCGTGTCGGGCGCGGCGCGGCAGCTTCGGCCTGCGTGCTGCTTTATTCCACCGGCGATGCGCCCAGACTCGGCCAGATCGCGCGCGCCCGGCTCAAGGCCATGGCCGAGACCAACGACGGTTTCGAGATCGCCCGGCGCGACCTGGAGATCCGCGGCCCCGGTGAATTCCTCGGCGCACGCCAGTCCGGCGCACCGCTGCTGCGTTTCGCCGACCTGGCCACCGACACCGAGCTGCTGGCCTGGGCCCGCGAGGTGGCGCCGGCGATGCTGGAACGCCATCCCCGGCTGGCCGAGCGGCATGTTGCGCGCTGGCTCGGCGGCAAGGCAGAATATCTGAAAGCTTGAAAATGAAAAGGGAGTGTATGTGGCAATCTTGCGGCCGCCTGGTGCGGCATTTGGGACCGGTCTTGTTGGTGCTCGGGGCCTGTAGTGGCTGTGCCGTGATTGCCGTGGCCGACGCGGTGGTGACGACCGGCGCGGTGATCGTGACAACCGGTGTCAAGGCCACCGGCGCGGTGATCGGCGCCGTGATTCCTTGACGTGGTTCAGGCCGGGAGCTGCAGCGTGTTGGTCATGTCGCCCATCGGCTGCTGGCCGCGGGCCTGCATGGCGTCGTCGCGTTGCTTCAGGCCGTCGAGCTTTTCCAGGCCGAACACCCGGGTGATCAGGCGCAGGATGGAGCCGGTGTCATAAACCGTGTGGTCCACCGTGCCCTTGCGCGCGAACGGTGAAATCACCAGCGCCGGCAGGCGTGTGCCGGGGCCCCAGCGGTCGCCCTTGGGCGGGGCCACGTGGTCCCACCAGCCGCCGTTTTCGTCGACGGTGACCACCACCACCATGTTCTCCCACTGCGGGCTGGCGCGCAGCAGCTTGACGGCGTGGGCGATGTGGCGGTCGCCCGAGCTCACGTCGGCATAACCGGCATGCATGTTCAGGTTGCCCTGGGGCTTGTAGAAGCTCACCGGCGGCAGCTTGCCGGCTTCGATGTCGGCGAAGAAGCGGTTGGTGCGGGACTCGTCCCCCAGGCCGCCGTCGCGCAGGTGTTTGGTGCGGGCGGTGGGGTTTTCGGGGCCGAGGTTCTTGAAGTAATTGAACGGCTGGTGGTGGTACTGGAAATTGGGGATCTTGGGGATGCCGTTGGAGTCCTTGAACTGGTCCAGCGTGGCTTGCCAGGCGCCGGCGTACCAGGCCCAGTCCACACCCTTCTGGTCCAGCTTGTCGCCGATGTGCTGGTGCACCTGCGGCACCAGCACCTGGGGCTGGTTGGGCGCGGCGTAGTCCGGGTTGGCGGGATCGCGCGACCAGGTCGGCCAGTAGGGCGGCGCCATGGTGTTGACGGCGTAGCCGTCGGGGGTGAGTGCATTCGGGCTGAATTTGGGCGGGCCGTCCATGGCGCTGGCCGGGCTGCCTTCGGCCGGCGCCAGCCGGAAGTCGGTGGGGTCGCTGCTTTGCAGCTTGGCCACCTGGGTGCGGGCCGGCGAATTCATCACGTTCGGATAGAACGGCACGGTGCCGGCCACCAGGTACTGGTGGTTCAGGAACGAGCCGCCGAACGCACCCTGGAAGAAGTTGTCGCACAACACGAACTCCTTGGCCAGGTCCCACAGCCGCAGGTTGAAGCGGGTGTCGGCGTAATAGCCCATGGTGATGCCGCCGGCATCGGTCCAGGCCGCGAAGCCGTCGTTCTTGCCGCCATTGATCTGCATCTGGTTGTGAAAGAAGGCGTGAATCAGGTCGCGTGTCACCAGGCCCAGCGGCAGGGCTTCGCCTTGCGGGCCCTTCAGTTCGAACGGGGCATTGGGCAGGTCGGCCTGGTATTGCTTACCGACCTCGTAGCTCACGCCTTCCACCACCTGGGGGCCGGCCTGCACCACGCCGCCCCAGGTGGGGGGCAGCTTGCCCAGGAGCTTGCCATCGCGGTCGCGTTGGGCGAAGTCCCCCGGCTTGAGTGAAGACAGCGGTTTTTCCAAGCCGGGGAAGGTGGCGAACAGGTTGTTGAAGCTGCGGTTCTCGGCGTAGATCACGACCACGGTCTTGACGCTTTTGCGCAGCGCGCTGTCCGCGGCGCTGCTCTGCATCGCGCTGGCGCCGCGCGGGCCATCGGTGGCGCAGGCGGCCAGCGATGCGCCGACGCCGGCCAGGGCCACGCCCCCCAGGAAGTGGCGGCGGTTCAGTTCGGGCGCGGCAGCATGGTCGTTATTGGTGTCGGTTGAAGATGTGTCCGTGGAGTGGCTGAGGTCCGTCATGGGTCTCTTGTCCTTGTGGTTGATCTCGTGCGGAAATGCAGGCGCATGCTAGCCACTGAAGATGACAAATGACAACCTTCGGCATGTAAAGATGCGCGCCAAGCCGGCGCGGTATTGCCGGCCCCGCCGTCCTCACGGACTCAGGCTGCTGGCCGCCGTCGCGCTTTCTTCCACCATGGCGGCGTTCTGCTGCGTCATGCGGTCCAGCGAGGCCACGGCCTGGTTGATCAGGTCGAGCTCCTGGCTCTGCTTGCCGGTGGAGGCCGCCACCTGCTGTTCGGCGCGGTTGCTGAGATCGTGGTTGCCGGTGGCGATCTCGCGCGAGCCGAGTTGCACGGCCTCGTCGTTGCCCTGGGTGTAAGCCGTGTGCAGCGCCGTGATGCGCGCGCCATGAACAACAGCATGGCCGCAAAACCCCAGGCAAGGCGCCCGCTGAGCGTTGCCGGAAATAGCCTCGTGGATTTGTCTCCTCTGGATATAGTTCGCCGCGATCGACTGTAACAAAACGTGCTGCTGTCCGCGCGCAGATGCCGCAAGGTGGACCGCCTTGCGAAGGGTGGTAGACAATAGCCATCCATGACTCTCACCGAACTCAAATATATCGTGGCCGTTGCCCGCGAGAAGCATTTCGGCAAGGCCGCCGATGCGTGTTACGTATCGCAGCCCACGTTGTCGGTGGCGATCAAAAAGCTGGAGGAGGAGCTCGACGTCAAGCTTTTCGAGCGCAGCGCCAATGAGGTCACGGTCACGCCGCTGGGCGAAGAGATCGTGCGGCAGGCCCAGAGCGTGCTGGAGCAGGCGGCCAACATCAAGGAGATCGCCAAGCGCGGCAAGGACCCGCTGGCCGGCCCGCTGCGGCTCGGGGTGATCTACACCATTGCGCCCTACCTGCTGCCCGACCTGGTCAGGCAGACCATCGCCCACACGCCGCAGATGCCGCTGATGCTGCAGGAGAACTTCACCGTCAAGCTGCTGGAGATGCTGCGCACCGGCGAGATCGACTGCGCCATCATGGCCGAGCCTTTCCCCGACACCGGCCTGGCCATCGCGCCGCTGTACGACGAACCCTTCCTGGCCGTGGTGCCTGCCGCGCATGCGCTGGCCAAGCTGGAGACGGTGAGTGCCGAACTGCTCAAGAGCGAGACCATGCTGCTGCTGGGCAGCGGCCATTGCTTCCGCGACCACGTGCTCGAGGTCTGTCCCGAGTTCGCGCGGTTTTCGAGCGACGCTGAAGGCATCCGCAAGAGCTTCGAAGGTTCCTCGCTCGAGACCATCAAACACATGGTCGCTGCCGGCATGGGCGTGACCCTGGTGCCGCGCCTGAGCGTGCCGCGCGATGCGCTGAGTGCGGCCGGTGTGCGCCCCAAACGCAAGCGCGACGAAGACGCCTATGTGCGCTACCTGCCGTTCGACGGCGACCCGCCCACACGCCGCGTGGTGCTGGCCTGGCGCCGCAGCTTCACCCGCTACGAGGCTATCGCCGCGCTGCGCAACGCCATCTACGCCTGCGAGTTGCCCGGCGTGAAAAGATTGTCCTGAACCTTTGTCCTGCGATCCTAAAAAATGGAAACCACATTGAAGTTTGTGCAGCCCGGTGTGATGGCGCCGATCCCGCCGGCGGCCCGGTATGTGTTCTTTTCGCTCGGTGCCAATGCCGACCGTGCGGCGCTGGTTGACGCGCTGGGACGGCTTGCGGCACTGGCCGACGGCACCAGCCTGGTCGTCGGTGTCGGTCCCTTGCTGGTCAAGGCGCTGGGCGCCGAGGTGCCGGGCCTGCGCGAGATGCCGGTCTTGTCCGATCACGGCGTGCCGGTGCCCAGCACCCCCACCGCGCTGTGGTGCTGGCTGCGCGGCAGCGACCGCGGTGAACTTGTGCTGCGCACCCGCAAGCTCGAGCGCGCGCTCGCACCGGCCTTTCATCTCGACCGCCTGGTTGAAGGCTTTCGCCACGGCGAGCCCGGCGCCGCCCACGGCCGCGACCTCAGCGGTTATGAAGACGGCACCGAGAACCCGCAGGGCGACGAGGCCATTGCCGCAGCCCTCGTGAGTGGCCAGGGGCCGGGGCTGGACCAGAGCAGCTACGTGGCGGTGCAGCAGTGGGTGCACGACCTCGATGCCTTCGAGGGCATGACCGCCGAGGTGCGCGACCACGTCATGGGCCGCCGCATCGCCGACAACGAGGAAATCGAGGACGCGCCCATCACCGCCCACGTCAAGCGCACGGCGCAGGAAAGCTTCGACCCCGAGGCCTTCGTGCTGCGCCGCTCCATGCCCTGGGCGCTGGCCAACAAGTTCGGCCTGCTGTTCGTGGCCTTCGGCCATTCACATGCGGCGTTCGAGGCGCAGATGCGGCGCATGGCCGGGTATGACGACGGCCAGACCGATGCGCTGTTCGGCTTCTCCAAGCCCGTGTCCGGCGCCTACCTGTGGTGCCCGCCGATGCGCGACGGCAAGCTCGATCTGCGCCAGATCGGCATCGACGCGGCTTGAGCTTCATGTTTCGATGAAGCCTTCCGCACCCACCAGACGCCAACTCTATCTGCAGCTTATCCGCTGGGACCGGCCCGCCGGCTGGCTGCTGCTGCTATGGCCGTCGCTCAGCGCCCTGTGGGTGGCCTCGGGCGGCTTTCCGGGCTGGCACCTGGTGGTGGTGTTCACGCTCGGCACCATCCTCATGCGCAGTGCCGGCTGCTGCGTGAACGACGTGGCCGACCGCGACTTCGACCGCCACGTCAAACGCACGGCGCAGCGCCCGGTGACCAGCGGCCGCGTGTCGGTGCGCGAGGCCTTGTGGCTCGGTGCGGCGCTGGCGCTGGCGGCGTTTTTACTGGTGCTGACCACCAATGCCGCGACCGTGGTGTGGTCGGTGCCGGCGCTGGCGGTGGCGCTGGTCTATCCCTATGCCAAACGTTTCGTCTCGATGCCGCAGGCGGTGCTCGGCGTGGCTTTCAGCTTCGGCATTCCGATGGCCTTCGCGGCGGTGCAGGGCGGCGCGCCGTGGTCGGTGTTCAGCGCGGCAGGGTGGAGCGGCCTGGGCCTTGCCGCATGGTGGGCGAGTGTGCCGCCGCTGGCCTGGCTGCTGCTGCTCGGCAACCTGTTCTGGGTGCTGGCCTACGACACCGAATACGCCATGGTCGACCGCGACGACGACCTCAGGATCGGCATGAAGACCTCGGCCATCACCCTCGGCCGTTTGGATGTGGCCGTGGTCATGCTGAGCTACGCGGTCTATCTGCTGATCTGGGTGGCGGCGCTCGGGGGCCGCGCGCTCGGCCCGGTGTTCTGCCTGGGCATTGCCGCCGCGGCGCTGCAGGCCGCATGGCACTGGACGCTGATCCGCGCACGCACGCGTGAGGGCTGCTTCAAGGCCTTCCGGCTGAACCACTGGGTGGGGTTTGCCGTGTTCGTCGGCGTGGCGGGTGGGTACACCCTGGTGCGCTGACACGCTGGGCCAGCATCAGTCGGCATCAGTCGGCGTCCAGTCCGAATTCTTCCCTGAACGCGGCGCAGAAGGCCGGTGTTGCGCTGATCGACAGCGTGATGCTGTGCCGCGGCCTGCCAGGCAGACCCGGCGTGGCCGTCAGCCGCTGCGTCGACGGATCGAAGGCCAGCGCTTGCGGTGTGCTGGTTTCGGTGAGACCGCCGAGGTCGACGTCCCAGTCGCCCCCTTCGTCCAGCGGCCCGTGGACGCTGCCGAAATGGCGGTGCGCCCAGCCCAGCACGGCCTCGATCTCGGCATGCAGCGCAGCCAGCTGCTCCGGCCACACCGAAGCCATCGCGTCGAACAGGCCGTTGCCGGCGTCGTCTTCGCTGTATTCGAAATCGAGGAAGCGCAGGTCATGCACCATTCACCTCTTTGAACTTGTCGTCCAGAAACTGCTGAAGCAATTCCTTGCTGGGCAGCTCCAGTTGGTACTTGGACACAAACAACCTATCGCTCATGCTGGAGAGCGCATATTCGACCAATGCGTGGTCTTTGCCAGTGCATAACAACAAGCCCACGGGCGGGTTGTCGCCAGGCTGCATCATATTTTTCCGGAACCATGCCACATAGGTGTTGAGCTGTCCAATATGTTCGTGGCGAAACGTATCCAGCTTGAGTTCCACCAGCACATGACAACGCAGAATGCGGTGATAGAAAACCAGATCTACGAAGCCCCGCGTTTGCCCAATCAGGATGCTCTTTTGCCGTGCTTCCAGGCAGAAGCCGTGGCCAAGCTCCAGCAGGAATTCCTGCAAATTGGCCAGCATCGCCTGCTCGAGATCGGATTCCGCCATGGTCTCGGTGGGCTTGAGGCCCAGAAACTCAAAAACATAGGGGTCGCGGATCGCGAGCTGGGGTGAGGCCTGCTCCGCTGTCGCGTGTGCCATGGCTGATAACTTGTCCTTGTCTTGAGAGAGCCCTGAGCGCTCAAAATACAAGGAACTGATTTGCCGCTGAAGTGCCCTGACCGACCAGTTCCCACGGATGCACTCCACTTCGTAAAAGGTACGCTTGAAGGGGTCTTCAATGGCCAGCAGTTCCGCAAAGTGGCTGAACGACAAACTTTCCAGGAGCTTGCGGCCCTCGACCGCCTTGATCAATGCCGTACCTGATTTGGGAGACACTGACTCCCGAAACTCCAAAACCATTGCAGGTACGGATTCGGGAGACAGCGACTCCCGAATCTGCGGATAGGTCAGGTAGAACGCCCTGTATCGCCGCAGCTCGCGCTCTTGGGTGCGGGCGATGTTTTCTTTGCCAAGGCGCTCGGCCAGCCTGGGCAAAAGACGATCGCCATAGTCTGCCCGGTCTGCCCCATGCAATTCGTAGTGGTGGATATACGCACCGATGGCCCAGTTGCGCAGCGTGAGCTGGACGTTGACTGCGCGGCTCGCCGCCGCAGCACTGAGGGTCTGCACTTGCTGAATGGCAGCGACCAGGGCGGTGAAGTCCAGCGCGGGTTGTGCTGGCGTGGGCGAAGTGGGGCGGTATGGCATGGCAGCACTTAAGGTTCGGTGGGTGTTGGCGCAGTACCTCTGCGCACGTCAGCTTGCGCCGAATTCGTCGCCCAACTCGCGCGCGCGCTGCTCTGCCGCGCGGATGGCCTGGACGAATTGGGTCTTGATGTCGTCCTGCTCCATGCGCGAGATGGCCGCATAAGTGGTGCCGCCTTTGGAGGTGACGCGCTGGCGCAGGATTTCGGGGGGCTCGTTGGAGCGGCGGGCCAGCTCGGAGGCGCCGACGAAGGTACCGACGGCGAGCTGGTGCGCCTGTTCGCAGCTCAGGCCCATGTCGGCGCCGGCCTGGGTCATGGCTTCGATGAAATAGAAGACGTAGGCCGGGCCGGAACCAGAGATGGCGGTGACCGCGTCGAGCTGCACTTCGTCGGCCACCCACAAGACCTCGCCGGTCGGCGCGAGCACACGTTCGATGATGTGGCGGTCTTGTTCGGTGGTGCCGGGGCGGGGATACAGCGCCGTCATGCCCTTGCCGACCAGGGCCGGGGTGTTGGGCATGGCGCGCACGATGCGTTCGGTGCCGAGCCAGTGGGCGATGCTGTCGCTGCGGATGCCGGCGGCCACGCTCAGGTGCAGCGCCTGTCTGGTGTGAAAGCGCGCCTGCAGCGCAGCTTCCTTGAAGGTCTGCGGCTTGACGGCCCAGATCACGGTGCCGGCGCGGGCAAGCGTTGGGCCGGGTTGTTCTTGCGCGGTGATGCCGAAGTCGGCGCTTAGCTTTTCACGCGCCTCGGCCCAGGGCTCGACGACGCTGATGTGGTCGGCCGGCACGCCTTGCTTGATCAGGCCGCCGATGATGGCGCTGGCCATGTTGCCGCCGCCGATGAAGCCGATGTGCTGGTGCGCGGCAGAGGGTTCGCGCAGGCTGCCGGGCTGGCTGTTGCCAAAGGTCGAGGGGGTGTTGGTCATGGTCGGTTTTCCAAAAATTCGAAGGCGATCAGTTGGGTGGTCTGGCGCGGGTTGAAATTGTCGTCGCTGACGAAGACCAGCGTGCGCGGGCCGGGCTGGCCGTTGGGGCCGGGCAGGCGCGGCCCCCAGGCCATGCCCTCGGTATTGTCGAGCCGCGCAAGCCCCGGCCGGCCGCCAGGCTGCGGGCCGACGAAGCTGGAGAAATCGGCGATCAACGTCTTGCGCATCGGCGACCAGTTGGCGGACGGGGCTGGCTGCAGCCTTGCCTCGGCCAGGGTGTCGGAGCCGTCGCGGGTGTCCACCAGGTACAGCCGCAGCGAATTGCCCACGCCCATCATGTAGGCACGTTCCAACACCAGCAGCCGCTGCGCGTCGAGCGCCAGGATTTCGCTGATGCCGTTGTCGGCATAAGCGATGGACGGCAGGGGCGCCTGCGGGATCGCGTCGGGCACATAGGCGCGCTGGGCCGTGGCCTGGCCGGTGGCGAGGTCGAAGCGGGTGATGCGGCAGGGCCCGCCGGGCACGGCCACGCTGGGCACCGGGCCGTCTTGCACCAGCGCGTTTTCCATCGCCACCCAGGCCGAGGCGCCGTCTGGGGTGAGCGTCAGGCCTTCGAACGTGAGGTTGTCGCGCGGGCCGCTGCCACCACTGGTATCGGCCTTGAAATAGGCGGGCAGGACGAAGCGGCGCAGTTGCCGGCCGTCGCTTGCCATTTCGAAAAATGCCGGGTCGCCACCATGGCGGATGTCGCCTTCGCTGGTCCACAGCAGGGTGTGGGTTTGCGGCCGCCAGCGGATGGCTTCGGGGTCGGGCACTTCGGCCTGGGCGTCTTGCCGGCGGCTCGGGAAGCTGGCGCCGTCCGGCTGGCGCAGCGGCACGGTGTCCAGCAGCACCGGCGTGGCCAGGCCTTGTGCGGTGATGCCGAGGCGCAGCGTGTAGAAGCGCGCGGGCTGCAGTTCGGAGCGGTCGTCGCTGAGGGCGACCCACAGGTCTTGCGCCGGGTCGTAGTCGAGGCCCGACAGTCCGCCCACTGTGGTGCCCTTGAACGTCATCCGGTGCGGCAGCGTGGCCTCGCCGATCAGCCGCAGGCGAGGGGCGCCGGGTGTGGCCGTGGCCGTGGCCCGCTGGGGGTCGCCGCAGCCCTGCAGCAGCGCGGCGCCGGCCGTGGCGATCAGCAGGCGACGGCGCGCGGCGAAGAAGGAAAAGTCGGGGGCTTCCGGCATGGCCCCCAAGTCTAATCGGCGCGCCCTTGAGGCGCTCAATTGATCAGGGTTTTGCAGGCCGTATGGATGATGCGCTGAGGCGGGTTGCCCCTGGATTTTGTCAGGGAAGCCACATCATGTGCGGGTGCTCCAGCTCCAGGCGCAAGGTCGGCGTGCTGGTTCCCGTGCTCGGCTGGAATGAGCCCAGGACGTAGACTTTGACCTGTGTCGCGGACGCGGGCGCATTGGCGTACTTCAGCAATTGCTTTTCAAGGGCTGCGCCCTCCGCCCCATGCGCCAGGCAGATTTTGTCAACCCACACGCACAACTCCGGTCCACCCGCTTGCTGCTCATTCAGTACGATGTCAAAACCATCGGGTCGACCAATGACCGTTCGAGCGCTTCCAACGAAGATGGTTATGTTGCCAACGGTCGCTCGTGGGTCGTACCCGAGTGGCCAAAAAGCACTGAAAAAAGTGCCACCCAAGTTCCAGCCAGCAAGCAGGGGCATCAGCTTGCGAGCGGCCACGGTCATGCCGTCCCATTCGCGAGCGAATCTCTCGACCGTCTTCGATTGTCCTTGAGACTGTCCGCTGCCTAGCATGCTGCGGCGATGCGACGCGGTGTTGCTGCTCGCATTGATCGATGAGCCGGTGGCCGTTGTTTTTCCGCTGGACGACGCGGCAGCCGTGCGCGGATCGATCCATCGCGTAGGCGCTCCACCATGCAACGGGTGCGCAGGAGCCGTACCACTGCCGTTGTTCTGATGCGGGGCTTCCAGTGGCGCAGGCAAGCGGTCGCATGTGTGCGGCTTCTTCCGATCGCGCGCCCGGAAACTGGATGAAGGCGTGATTTTGCGGCCAGGCTTGACCCGTTCAATTACCACTGCGCCGACCGGCACGGAGCAGGTCCGGTCCGCACAAACGAAGCTCAACGCATTGTTGGCCATTTGCGAATTTGGGAAGTGCTTTTCGATCTCTGCGATCGAAACCAGATCGCCAGAGAGTTTGCCGGCAGCGGGAAAGGACGAAGTCAGGCGTGCTTGTTCGTGCATCTTTTGAGTCTCTGGAAGGCGATGAAATCAGAAAGTTTGACGTGGTAGTCGTGTGTTCGAAGAACAGGCTGTTGATGCCCTCGTGCCAGAACTGGCGTACGGATTCAAGGGCTCGGCGGTCTAGCACCGGTGCAAAGGCCTCGGAGGTGGGCGTGAGCGTGTGGCTGTTCGGCATGCGACACCATTCTTCAATTTGCCAATGACTATGTCATTTTGCACGCATACCCCAGAGTCCCATGTCGAGGATGGGTGTTTGTGCGCCCACGGCGACGTATTTCCTGGAGGCTACGCAGAGGTTTCAGCACGGTTGGCCTGATCTATGAAACCTTCGACCCGTTGCCAATGGGCGGCCAAGTCGGCAGTGCTGTTTCTACGGCAGGTACTCACCATGGAATGGATCTTGTACTGCATGTTTTCCAGTTCACGACGGCCGTTGCGGCCGTAACGGTAGGCACCCTCGAATCCCAGCCTGAGGATGACGAACATCAACTCCAGCAGATCGATGTCGGCCTGCGGCTTGAGGGCCAACCATCCGATGAGCCGAAAGACTTTGACGCCACCTTGGCTGTCGCCGTGGAAGTGAACGGCCAGCGAGCGCGCCATCCAGAGGTTCATTCCAGCTTCCTCGGCGCCACCACCATCGAACAAGGCGTTGCCGACGGACTCATCCAGCGCGGTACACAGGGCATAGCTGGCACCCGCGATGTATTCGTAGCGGATGCGGGCATCCTGGCACACGGACTGGAAAGAAGTGACTTCGCCCATCAAGCGCCGATGCAGTGCATCCGCTTGTGCCACGTCGAGTTGCGCAGGCACGTTGCCCAAGGCTTGGAGCAGCGGCATCGCCGCTTCGAACGGCGGGGATGCAGCGGCTTCGATGGCCACACGCCGGTCGGGTTGCGGAGATTGGCGCGCAAGCTGTTGCCGGACTTGAAAGATGGGGTCGGGCGGTTTGGGTGGCGGAGCGGATGCACGTTTGGCAGCGGCCGTGAGCGGGTGCAATGCGCCGGTTCCGGCGATTTCGCTGTGGAAGTCGTCATCGGTGGAGGATTTCATGTTGGAGGTGTTCTGTCAGCGATTTTTGGCCGGATTAAACAACCTCAGTACCAAAGCTCGAACATGTTCTTGATCGACCACGGAATTTTGTTCGCTTTGAGATAAGCCTTGGTGGTCTTTTGAAGGTCTACCCATTTCGGATTGTCGAAGCCGAAAGCAGCGAAGACTTCGTCGGCAGCACGGGAAAATCGAAAGAGGCGTGGGAGCATCCAACTGGTGCCGATAGCTAGTAGGAAAAACATGCTCACGAAGATCGTTAGCAATTCCTCCATTGTTATCCAGCTCTTTCCGATCACGAAGTTCGCGGCATTTGCAATAAGTGTCATTAGCAATCCCATTCCCAGACTTGCCTTGCCCCACAGCACGAGCCCAGACACCGTGGCCGCCCGACTGCCGCGCGACATATACGGATAGAGCCAAATGGACCGCGTCGCGGGCCGTCGTACTGCAAGCGCTTCGTTGCCTTGCGAGCGCACCTCGTAGGCCACCTCAACTTCATCACCATTCTTGAGAGACAGGCCGCGTGTGCAGCCTGCGTACCTAGTCTCTGCGATCTCGAACGAATACATATCCACGTCATCGGCACCGCCATCCGAATTCATCGACGTTTGAACTGCAGCCCCCGCCATGCCAGCCAAGGCAAAGACGACGGCGCTTACTCCGGCGGCTTTCTCCATTTGGGGGCCGTAGAGGATGTTCTGCTTGATGCGAACGATCCGCAAATTTTCAACCACACCGCTTGTTTTTTGCAAGTTCATAGCTCAACGCCGACAGCGTAAGTCGCCTTGTAAAACTCCTCGATCATCTTCTTGATGCTCCAACTCTTGTCCCGCTTTTTTCCAAAGGGACATTTCTCGCACCACGCCTGCAGTTCATCGTCAGTCAATTTCCAAATTGCGACTTGAACACCCAAAGCGACGAGATTGAATGCCAAGCCCGCACCCATCAATGTGGCCCGGAAAAATACGAGCCTCATAGCTGCTGCGGCTGCCAACTTAGTGGCAACGGCTATCCCTGCTCTTCTCGCAGCTTGGCGCTCTGCGACGGCCAGCAGCCAGGGGCCACAGTACGAAAGCGTGGCAAGAGCGCTGAGCGTTCCACCAAGCAAGCTGGCACTTGCGTTGGCTATCGCGAGTCGATACAAGTTCTTTCGATCCTCGTCCGCATATTTCTGTGCATCTATCCAAGCGGTCGCCACACTCCCCAGCGAAGCCACCCCACCCAGCACCCCGCCCGTAAACTTCAAACGCTGAAACGTCATCGATGCCTCGTCAATCGAACCCTTGACCACGTTGGCATACACATCCACCGCTGCTGCGGCCAGACTTGCTACAGCCGATCCGAGCACAACCGCTGACTTTGGATCCTGTTTCACGCTTGCGTCATAGCCCACCTTACTCAGGTTGAAGACTTCGAGCACCGCAACAACCAACGCCAGTCGTGCGTCCTTCGCCGCATTGAAACGCCCGTCACTGCCCACCATGTCGGCACCTTTGGCCAGCTTCGCCCATCGTTCTTGCAGCACCTGCGCGTTGGGCCGCAGCCTCCCGTCGCTGTCTTCCATCACGTTGGCAAAGGCTTTGGCCGCCTGCATGCGACGGATCATGGCAAAGCGATCCGGTGTTTCACGCCAGGCTTGCTCGCGCGCCAATGCCAGCACATCGTCTACGCCGGCACCGGCGCGTACCAGAAACAGACTCTGAAAAATCTTCTCGCTGACGACACTGTCCACTTTCTTGGCCACGGCGCCGGGAAAGATGCGGTCGCCAGCGGTGGCGAATATCTTGAGGAAACCCAACCCCTTGGCTTCCAGCATGGCGCCATCGGACGCGACAGCGCGGATGTTGGTATTGGCGAAGCTCTGCGCGTTCTTGTAGATGCCGCCCAACTTGCTCCATTTGACCGCGACGGCGGCAGCGCCCCAGCTTTCCGCGGTCAAAACGACGTTGGTCGTGGTCTTGGCGTGCGTCAGCGCCGCATTCACCTCGTCGATGCCTTCGTTTTGGTTCAGTGCGATGGCGCGCCACAGCAGATTGAGCTTGACGCTGGCTTTGGCTTCGTCCACCCAGGCATCGAGTTTGCGTTGTCCGGCTTTGCAGGATCCCATGCCGAAGATCGCATCGCCAATAACGTCCTCGAAGAGTAATCCGTCCCCGATGCATGTGGGGTGAAAATCTTCCAGCGTGTCGATCAGCAGTGAAGCTTCGAGCCAATGAATCAGGGCAATGGTGCGTCCATCAATGATCTCCCCCGCAGCGTCCAGAAAGCCGTACCAATGGTCTTTGAATCGCTCGTAGGATGGCCCCAAGTTGGCCTGATATTTTGGCCAAGCCTCAGCAATGTTGGTGCGTTTGAATGACTGCGCATTTTGGGTTCGCTCGGCGGCACGTTGCTGACGCTCGGCCTGGACTGCGTCGAGTTCGCTTTGGGCATCGCGGTCGTTTGGATTCCAGTGCAGGGCGGTACGGGCTCGCGTTTCCCGTGGGGCAAGTGGATCGGGTACACCGTCAATCGTTCGAATCTGTCTGTCCGAAAAGGCGGCTGCTTTTTGTACGAGCGCTTTTTTGGCGCCTTCGATGGCATTCAGTGCGGTGATCTGCAACTCCCTTTCGTCCCCGTATTTGGCAATCCACCCCGCCGCGTCATTGCGAAACCCGTTGAGCTCATGGGCGATGCCGATCGCATCCCACAGCGCCAGCACATGCGGCGTGCCGGGCTGGCCGCCGGGTGCCTTGGCGCGGCTTTGCATGTGTGTGGCCGTGGCTTCGGCCATGTCTTCGCGCAAGGCCCACGGATAACGCGTGCTCATCTGTGTCAGTTGCGTGACAGAAAAACCGCCGCTCTCGCTGACGCTGATGTCGCCGATCCCGACCACGGTGCACGAATTCCCCGTATGCGGCAGCGCATGGGTGTTGACGGTCGCCGCGTATTCGAGCACGCCTTGCAGCGCATCCTTCGAGGCAATCGCGCCGTGTGTGTGCTTGGCACCGTCGATCATCTGCGCCGGGTGGATGGTCTGCATGCGCGCATTGCGCAGCTGGGTGTTGCTGGTGTATGCGTTGACCGTCTCGTCGCTCCACTTGTCCTGGCTGAAGGCGAGCCAGGTGGCACCGCATTTCTCGGGCTGTTCGATGACCAGGTAGTGGACTCCGGCGGCGACGTGGGAATGATTCGCACAGAGCAGCCGGGTGCCGGGGTAGGCCTGGGCCGCCTTCGTGGAGGTCTGCAGGGTCAGGCTGCCGTCCTGGCTGACGCTGTAGCATTCCCAGTACCGGTTGCCACGCGCATGCTTTTCGTAGAACAGGTAGATGAAGCCGGTGCGCATGGTGCGCAGCGCGTATTTGAAATCGGCTCCAATGTCGACCGCCTTGACGCGATCGCCGCTGGCCCAGGCGGGCAGCGCGGGCGTGATCTCCTTGGGCACCACGGTGTAGCGCACCGGCAGGATGGGCAGGCCGGTGGCCTTGCATTGGACGCAGGCGCCGGGGGGCGTGTTGGCCATGGCAGGGTTCCTCTCTTTTGTCGATTTGGGTGGGGTGGCGGTGGCAGTGGGGTTGGATCGCCTTCAGACCGCTGCGGGCGGCGGCGCTTCCGTGGCGATGCGCTGCCAGTCCGAGAGGCCGATGTCGGCCACCAGGCCGCCGAAGTAATCACCCGCCTTGCGTGCACGCAGCCGGTTGACGATCAGCCCATGGAAGTCGAAGCGCGGATGCACCTCCAGCGCACACAGGCCGTAGAAGGCGAGGTCGTTTGTGTCGTGGAAGCCCAGTTGCTTCGCCCGCTGGATGGCCGCCAGCGCGGCGCTGCGGGCCGGGCGCACTTGGTCCGCCTGGCGCAGTTTTCCCCACGCGCGAAACGCGACGTTCAAAGGCGCGATGCAGTCGATGGCCGCCCACTGCTCCGTGCTCAGTTCGAGCGTCGGGTTGACCCTCGCCTCCTGGGTGGTCAGGCGCAGCACTTCCCCCAGCGGGTCCAGCACATAGAAGCGATCGACAGGCCCGAGCAAGGTCGCGCGCTGCGCGGGTTGCAGCCATCCCCATACGAGCCAGAACACCGCCGGGTCTTGCAGTCGCAGCCACGCCTTGTGGCCCGAGGGGTGGCGCTGCACCATGGTTTGGCCGAAGTGCAGCGCGATGTCGTCGACAGGGGCCTTGCTGACCATCCAGCCGCCGATGCGTCGGCCGCGGCCCCTTTGCAGCGATTCGGGTGCCAATTCGGCGCAGCCTTCTTGCACGGTGTGCGCCAACAACGCGGCATCGGCTTCGATGCCGGGCTTGAGCGTGGTGAGCACCGGGTAATTCGCCGGGTCGACGTTGCGGTGCGCTACCGGCACTGCCGTGTGCGGCAGGCCGGCAAAGTGCTGCCACGGTGCTTCGCCGGTGTCGATGGGCCGCAGGGCCGGGTCGGTCCACAGGAAACACCGAGCTACGTTGGTGGTCGAGAATTCTTGCTGCAGTTCGCGCGTCGCCAGTGCGGCGACTTCTTCACGGGGGGCGTCGGACATCGGCTGCGGCTTCAGTCCAGCGCCACGCTGCCGCTTTGGTTGGCGGCGGCGGCCTTGACGGCGGGCTGACAGCCTGTGTAGTCGGAGCTCGGCAGTTGGCCTTCGGCGTTCTTCGAGGCCGGCCCCTGCATGCTGTGGCTGGCCGCATGTTCCACCCACTGCCCCGGTGTCTTGTGCACGATGCCACTGGCGTTGTACAGGCTGTGGCTGCCGCCAGCACCCAGTTCCAACTCCTCTTTGGCCATGATGCTGATTTTGTTGGCCCGCATTTCAATGCCGATCTTGGCAAGAATCAGGATTTTTGCTTCGAGCGCCTCGACGCTGATATTGGCTTTCGCGGCCACGATCTTCATGATTGCCTGGTAGCAATACAGCTTGATCGATTCGGCTGCGGCCGCCAGAAAGCTCTTGCCTGTCGATATGCTGGTGTGGCCGCCGCTGGTGAGGGCGTTGTGCTCGAAGCTCTGGATGTGGGTGGACTTCGAGGTTGTGGTCTCGATGCCGGCCGGACTGGCGAGCAGCAGATGGGGCTCAGTCAGTTCGGGGAAGTGGCCGTTGCTGGCCGCGCCAACACCCCTGATGGCATCGTTCTGTGCCTTGAGGGCCTGGGTCACCTCGTCCTGGTCGCCCTTGGCGTGCGCTTCGGCTTTCTGCGCCGAGTCCGAGAGGCTTTCGTGCTGGTCGCGCCCTGTGGTGAGGCGGGTCACCGTCTCGTCCATGGCCTTGGCATGGCCCTGCGCCCGGGGCCGGGCCTCGGTGCTGATCAGCATGCCTTGGCCGGCGCGCAGCACGCCGTGGGCTTCGGTGGCCAGCTCGTAGCCCTCGCCGCGCGCGTCCTTGCGCCCGGCGTCGTCTTCGATGCGAGTGATGAAGCCCAGGCTGAGCTGGCTGTGCCGGTAGTCGCTCTTGAGCTGCACCTGCTGCTGCCCGGCGGTGTCGTCCGCCAGCATGTGGTTGGAGCCGCCGGCCGCGCTGTTGCCGCCTTCGGGGTTGAGCTCCCGACTGCGCCAGCCGCTGAGCGCGGCCTGGCCCGGCAGCGCCCACGGCGGCAGGTTGTTCTGGTTGTGCACCCGCCCGGTGCAGACCGGCAGGTCCGGGTCGTTGCCGATAAAGGAGATCAGCACTTCCTGGCCGATGCGCGGCAGCTGGATGACACCGAGCTGGTTGCCGGCCCAGCCGCTGCTGACGCGCACCCAGCAGCTGCTGTGCTGGTTGCGCTGGCCTTCACGGTCCCAGGGGAACTGCACCTTGATGCGGCCGAGGTCATCGGTCCACAGGTTCTCGCCCTCGGGGCCGACCACCAGGGCGCTGTGCAGGCCCGGGTTGTGGGGTTTGGGCTGGGTCAGCGCCGGGCGCAATGTCTCGGCCATGGGGTGCGCGGTGAGCTTGACTTCGATCTTCCACTGCTGCGCGCGGTGGGCGGCGGCATCTTTGATCTGGCTGGTCTGGCCCACGTCTTCGATGAGGAAGCTGGTGTCCAGAATCAGGTAGTCGGTGTTGGCTTTGTCGCGCGGGTGCTTTTGCAGGGTGAAGCTGCAGCCGGGCACCATGCCGCGTAGGTTGCCGCTGGCTTGGGCGCGGGCGCCGTGCGTGCGCAGGGCTTGCATGCGCAGCAGGGCAAACTGGCGGCCTTCGTCGCGCGGGTCGTTGGCGGTGCCGGTACCGGCCTGCGGTTGGGCGTAGTGGCTGCCGCCCTGCCCCGCATGCCACTGGTAGACCTCGGCCTCCGCCTGGCCGGTGGGGCGTGGCTCGGCGCGGCTGGTGGAGAGGTCGGCGCGCGGGCGGCTGTAGTCGTAGTCGCGTGTGCTGTAGCGCCCGGCGGTGAGCTGGTGCTGCGGCACGAAGCTGTGCAGGTATTCGGCGTCAAGCTTCCAGCCCGGCGGGTGGTAGTCCACGGCCTGGTAGGCGGCGCTGGGGTTCTTCTGGTAGGCACCCATGTTGTCGATCAACACCAGGCGGTGCTTGTCGTCGCTGTGCTCGAAGAAGTAGCTGATGCCCCATTCCTGGCACAGGCGGCTGAAGAAGGCGTGGTCGCTTTCGTTGAACTGGGTCTGGTAGTCGCGCAGCGGGTAGGCTTCGATGAGGCGCTTGTCGACCGGGAACGGGTAGTCGGCCAGCAGCGCGTCCAGGATCTCCACCACGCTCTGGTTCTGGAAGATGCGGCAGTCGCTGTTCTGGGTGGCCAGGTGCAGCCAGGGGCGCAGGGTGAGCCGGTACTGGACGTGGCGGCCTTCTTCGCCCCAGAGGGCGGCCTCGGTGATGAAGGCATTGATCTCGCGCACCCCGGCGCCGATGTGGTCGGCGGCCGCGCCCAAGGCACCGGGCAGGAACTGGCCCATGCCGTCGAGCTGGATGCGGCAGCTGATCTCGCGGCCGATGAAGCTGTCCAGATCGAAGTTGGCACCCTGGCCGGCACCCAGGTTCAGGCTGTCGGGGGTTTTGAGGAGGAGCTCGTATTCGAACAGGCTGTTGAGGCCTTCGTGGCCGCTGAGGCGGACCGGGACGAGTGCGGGCTGGCCGAGGATCTCGGGGATGGCTTCGCTGGTGACGCTCAGGGTGTGGGCGCTGGAAAATGGGGTCATGCAAGCCTCGCAAGTTCTTGGCAACGCCGTCTTGACAAGGCTGCATCGCGCCAATTTATTATGCAAAAGTTGGCGTGCGCAGATTAAGCAAATGAGGGGGATCATTCGCTGAAAAACAAGGCGAATGAAGGGCGCTGGCTCTGGTCACCTGCAGATCGAACAACGGTATCGACGCCAACCATATTGACCCCAGCAGGCAACGATGGTCCGCTCGATCCGTGATGGGCTTTCTCTGGAACTCAAGCAGTGAGCAGAGTCGCCGCTTGCATCTGACCCAGCGTCAAGCCAGCGAGGCCTGCCGCACCGCGTGCTCCCATTGCCCCATCAGCTCCGAGGCGCGCTGCGGGCTCAGGGTGGGCAGGAAGCGCCGCTCGGCGCGCCACAGGTCGGACAGCTCGTCGGTGCTGGCGTAGACACCGGTCGACAGCCCGGCCAGGAAGGCCGCGCCGAGCGCTGTGGTTTCGGTCACCGCGGGGCGGATCACCGGGATGCCGAGCAGGTCGGCCTGGAACTGCATCAGCAGGTCGTTGACGCAGGCGCCGCCGTCCACCCGCAGCTCGGCCACCGGGGCACCGCCGGCCTGCACCGCGTCGCGGCTCATGGACAGCAGCAGGGCTGCGCTCTGGTAGGCGATGCTTTCCAGCGCCGCGCGCGCGATGTGGGCGATGGTGGTGCCGCGCGTGAGGCCGGTGATGGTGCCGCGCGCATCGGGTTGCCAGTAGGGCGCGCCCAGGCCGGTGAAGGCCGGCACCATGACGACGCCGCCCGAGTCGGGCACGCTTTGCGCGAGCGTCTGCACCTCGCTGCTGCTCTGGATGGCGTGCAGCCCGTCGCGCAGCCACTGCACCACGGCACCGCCGACGAAGACGCTGCCTTCGAGCGCGAATTCGGTGGCGCTGGTGGGTTGTGCCGCGCTGGTGGTGATCAGGCCGTTGTGCGAGGTCTGGAAGCTGTTGCCGGTGTGCATCAGCATGAAGCAGCCGGTGCCGTAGGTGTTCTTGGCCATGCCGGCCTTGAAGCAGGCCTGGCCGAACAGGGCGCTCTGCTGGTCGCCGGCCACGCCGCCGATCGGCATGGCGTGGCCCAGCAGCGCGGGCAGCACGTTGCCGAAATGCGAGCTGCTGGGACGCACCTCTGGCATCAGGTCCGGCGGGATGTCGAGCGCTTCCAGCAGCTCGGCATCCCACTGGTTGGTGTGCACGTTGAACAGCATGGTGCGGGCGGCGTTGGTCACGTCGGTGGCATGCACGGCGCCGCCGGTGAGCTGCCAGATCAGCCAGCTGTCGATGGTGCCGAAGGCCAGCTCGCCGCGCGCTGCGAGTTCGCGTGCCTGCGGCACGTTGTCCAGAAGCCACTTGAGCTTGGTGCCGGAGAAATAGGCGTCGATCAGCAGACCGGTCTTTTGCTGGATCGTGCCGGCCAGGCCGCGCGCGCGCAGGGCGGCGCAGGTCGGTTCGGCGCGGCGGTCCTGCCAGACGATGGCGTGGTGGATCGGCTGGCCGGTTTTGCGGTGCCAGACCACGGTGGTCTCGCGCTGGTTGGTGATGCCCACGGCATGGATGTCGCTGGCCTTCAGGCCGGCCTCGGCCAGCACCTGGCGCGCGGTGGCGATCTGGGTGCGCCAGATCTCCATCGGGTCGTGTTCCACCCAGCCGGGCTGCGGGAACATCTGCGGGAGTTCGAGCTGCGCCATGGCTTTGATGCGCCCGTCCGCATCGAACACGATGCTGCGGGAGCTGGAGGTGCCTTGGTCCAAGGCGAGCAGGTAGGTCATGAGAGGGTCTGGCTTTCGATGAGATGGCGCACTCAGGAGGCAATATGGCAGCGCACTTGCGCCTCGCTCAGGAGTGCTGGAAACGGTTCGGGAATCGGCGCGTCGGTGAACATCCGGTCGATCTGCGCGAGCCGCGCCACTTCCACCATCGCCGGGCGGTTGAATTTGCTGTGGTCGGCCGCCAGCCAGACCTCGCGCGCATGGGCCATGATGGCCTGCGACACCTTCACCTCGCGGAAGTCGTAGTCGCGCAGGCTGCCATCGGCCTCGATGCCCGAGATGCCGATGAGGGCGATGTCCACCTTGAACTGGTGGATGAAGTCGATGGCTGCCTCGCCCACCACGCCGCGGTCGCGCCCGCGCAGCACGCCGCCGGCCACGATCACTTCGCAGCGCGGGTTGGCGCTCAGGATGATGGCCACGTTGAGGTTGTTGGTGATGACGCGCAGCCCCGTGTGGTGCAGCAGGGCCTTGGCGATGGCCTCGGTGGTGGTGCCGATGTTGAGGATCAGCGAGCAGTCGTTCGGCACCTCTTCGGCCACGGCGCGCGCGATGCGGGCCTTGCCGTCGGCATTGAGGTTTTCGCGCTGCGTGTGGGCGATGTTTTCGGTGGTCGAGCTCGGCACCCGCACACCGCCGTGGAAGCGGGTCAGCAGGCCTTCTTCGGCCAGGCGCTGCACGTCGCGGCGCATGGTCTGCAGGGTGACGCCGAGCTTGGCGGCCAGGTCGTCGAGCATGACCGATCCCTGCGCCTGGACGGCTTGCAGCAGCAGGAGTTGGCGTGGATTGGGGTTCATGGCTCAGGCGGGGAAATACGGCGGCGGTTGACGATCGGCATGGGGAAGGACTTTAAAGCGAAAGGAAAAGAAAATTCCTAAGGGTTGATACTAGGAAAAATGCGGTGCAAACGAACAATAATTCGCAAAATCGAAAATAATGGAAGATCAAAAAGGGATTTGCAGATGCAGTTGTCGCTGGAAGGTATCAGCAAAAAAGTAGGCCCGCAGGCCTGGCTTTACGAGATGAGCCTGGCGCCGAAGCCCGGTGCCGTCACCGTGCTGCTGGGTGCCACGCAGGCCGGCAAGACCAGCCTGATGCGCATCATGGCCGGGCTCGACGTGCCCACGCAGGGCCGTGTGCGCGTGGACGGCGTGGATGTGGTCGGCCAGCCCGTGCGTGAGCGCAACGTGGCCATGGTCTATCAGCAGTTCATCAACTACCCCTCGCTCAAGGTGCGCGACAACATCGCCTCGCCACTGAAGCTGAGCGGGGAGAAGAACATCGATCAGCGCGTGACCGAACTGGCCCGCAAGCTGCACATCGAGATGTTCCTCGACCGCTACCCGGCCGAACTCTCGGGCGGCCAGCAGCAGCGCGTGGCGCTGGCGCGCGCGCTGGCCAAGGCCGCGCCGCTGATGCTGCTCGACGAGCCGCTGGTCAACCTCGACTACAAGCTGCGCGAAGAGTTGCGCGAGGAACTCGGCGCGCTGTTCGCGGCCGGCGACTCCACCGTGATCTACGCCACCACCGAACCTGGCGAGGCCCTGCTGCTCGGCGGCTACACCGCGGTGCTGGACGCGGGCGAACTGCTGCAATACGGCCCCACGGCCGAAGTCTTCCACCGGCCGCAGTCGCTGCGCGTGGCGCGCGCCTTCAGCGACCCGCCGATGAACCTGGCCGCGGGCCGCATCGTGCCCGGCGGCGTGCAGCTGAATGCCGGGCCCTTGCTGGCGCTGGCCTTGCCCGCATCTCCCCTGGCCCAGCCCGAGGTCACCGCCGGCCTGCGCGCCAGCGCCCTGCACCTGCAGGCGAACCCCGGCGACGTGGCGCTCGACGGCCAGGTCGAACTGGCCGAGATCTCGGGCTCCGACACCTTCGTGCACGTGGCCACAGCCATCGGCGAGGTGGTGGCGCAGCTTACCGGCGTGCATTACTTCGAGCTCGGCACGCCGCTCACGCTGTACCTCGACCCGGCGCAGGTCTATGTGTTCGACGCCGCCGGTGCCTTGCTGCTGGCGCCGCAGTACCGCGGCTTGCGCAGCGCAGGGGGGCTTTCCTGATGGCACGCATCACCCTCGACCTGGCGCACGCCTACCGCCCCAACCCGCAGCAGGACAGCGACTATGCGCTGCTGCCGCTGAAGATGGAATTCGCCGATGGCGGCGCCTATGCGCTGCTCGGCCCCTCGGGCTGTGGCAAGACCACCATGCTCAACATCATGTCGGGCCTGCTCGTGCCGTCGACCGGCACCGTGCTGTTCGACGGGCGCGACGTCACGCGGGCCACGCCGCAGGAGCGCAACATCGCCCAGGTGTTCCAGTTCCCGGTGATCTACGACACCATGACCGTGGCCGAGAACCTGGCCTTCCCGCTGCGCAACCGCAAGGTGCCGCAGGCGCAGATCGACAAGCGCGTGGGCGAGATTGCCGAGATGCTGGAAATGAGCGGCCAGCTCAACCAGCGCGCAGCCAACCTGGCGGCCGATGCCAAGCAGAAGATTTCGCTCGGCCGCGGCCTGGTGCGGCCCGACGTGTCGGCCGTGCTGTTCGACGAGCCGCTCACCGTGATCGACCCGCACCTCAAATGGCAGTTGCGGCGCAAGCTCAAGCAGATTCACCGCGAACTCAAGCTCACGCTGATCTACGTCACCCATGACCAGGTCGAGGCGCTGACCTTCGCCGAGCAGGTGGTGGTGATGACACGCGGCCGCGCGGTGCAGGTCGGCTCGGCCGACGCCTTGTTCGAACGGCCCAGCCACACCTTCGTCGGCAACTTCATCGGTTCGCCCGGCATGAACTTCCTGCAGGCCAAGGTGAGTGATGGCGCGCTGCTGGTGGCCGACCTGCGGCTACCCTTGCCGCGGGCCTTGCCCGATGGCGAGCTGAAGCTCGGCGTACGTCCCGAATACGTGCGCCTGGCGCAGCCGCAGGACACGGGCGCCTTGCCCTGCCTGGTGACCAAGCTGCAAGACGTGGGCACCCATGTGATGCTGACCGCTACCGTGCTCGGCCAGGCCGTCAAGGCCAAGCTGGCCACCGATGCGGCGCTGCCCGCGATCGGCGACATCGCCTGGCTGCAGGTGCTGGGCACCCACACCTGTTTCTACAAGAACGAGGAGATCGTGGCATGAGCGCAGCGCCGGACCGCTCCAAGCTAGCTCGCACCGCAGTGCGTAGCACGGAGGTTACCCAATGAGTATGACAACCAAGCCGGTGAACCAGAAGGCCTGGTTTCTGATCCTGCCGGTGCTGATCTGCGTGGCCTTCTCCGCCATCGTGCCGCTGATGACGGTGGTGAACTATTCGGTGCAGGACATCATCTCGCCCGAGCGCCGCGTGTTTGTCGGCACCGAATGGTTTGTCGCCGTGATGCGCGACGAAGAGCTGCACGCCGCGCTGTTGCGCCAACTGACGTTCTCGCTGTCGGTACTGGCGGTGGAACTGCCGCTGGGTATTTTGCTGGCCTTGTCGATGCCCGCGGACGGCTGGAAGGCATCGGTGGTGCTGGTGATCGTCTCGCTGTCGCTGTTGATTCCGTGGAACGTGGTGGGCACCATCTGGCAGATTTTTGGCCGCTCGGACATCGGGCTGCTGGGCGCCACGCTGCAGTGGCTGGGCATTGACTACAGCTACACCGGCAATGCCGCCCACGCCTGGCTCACGGTGCTGGTGATGGATGTGTGGCACTGGACGCCTCTGGTGGCCTTGCTGGGTTATGCGGGCTTGCGCTCCATTCCCGATGCCTACTACCAGGCCGCGCGGATCGACGGGGCCAGCAAGTTTGCCGTGTTCCGCTACATCCAGTTGCCCAAGATGCGTGGCGTGTTGATGATCGGTGTGCTGCTGCGCTTCATGGACAGCTTCATGATCTACACCGAGCCGTTTGTGCTGACCGGCGGCGGGCCCGGCAATGCAACCACATTCCTGTCGCAGTTCCTCACGCAAAAGGCCGTGGGCCAGTTCGACCTGGGGCCTGCCGCGGCCTTTTCACTGATCTATTTCCTCATCATCCTGTTGCTGTGCTTCATCCTCTACAACTGGATGCAGCGTGTGGGCACTCAAGAGAAAGAGGGTGGGCAATGAGCGCAGCGCCGGGCCGTCCCAAGCAAGCTCGCGCCCCCTCGGGGGGCTGCGATTACACGAAGTGCATCGCGTGGGGGTCACATGTCTAAGCCCAAGTTCCAGAAGCGGACCATCTTTTTGTTCGCCTACATCGTCTTCGCTCTGGTACCGATCTACTGGATGGTCAACATGTCGTTCAAGACCAACCAGGAAATCGTGGCCAGCTTTTCGCTGTTTCCCCAGCACTTCACCTGGGACAACTACCACACCATCCTGACCGACCCTTCGTGGTACTCGGGCTATATCAACAGCCTGATCTACGTCAGCATGAACATGGTGATCACCCTCACCGTGTCCCTGCCTGCGGCGTATGCGTTCTCGCGCTACAGCTTCCTGGGCGACAAACATGTGTTCTTCTGGCTGCTGACCAACCGCATGACCCCGCCTGCGGTGTTCCTGCTGCCGTTCTTCCAGCTCTACACCACCGTGGGCCTGATGGACACACACCTGGCCGTGGCATTGGCGCATTTGTTGTTCAGCGTGCCGCTGGCGGTGTGGATTCTGGAAGGTTTCATGAGCGGCATTCCGCGGGAGATCGACGAGACGGCCTACATCGACGGCTACACCTTTCCGCGTTTCTTCCTCACCATCTTCCTGCCGCTGATCAAGGCCGGCGTGGGTGTGGCGGCGTTCTTCTGCTTCATGTTCAGCTGGGTCGAGCTGCTGCTGGCCCGCACCCTGACCAGCGTGAACGCCAAGCCCATCGTGGCCACGATGACACGCACGGTGTCGGCTTCCGGCATGGACTGGGCCACGCTGGCCGCCGCGGGCGTGCTGACCATTGTTCCAGGCGCCATCGTGATCTGGTTTGTGCGCAACTACATCGCAAAAGGTTTTGCGATGGGCCGAGTTTGAACCGAAGGAATGGTTATGTTTGAGTGGATGGCGTGGACCTTGCCGGTCGCAGTGTTCTTCATTTGCATCGCGCTGATGCTGGCGGGCATGACGGTGTGGGAGATCAAGTCGCCCACCACACTGCGGCGCGGTTTTCTGCCGATGGAAACCACCCGGGGCGACCGCCTGTTCATCGGCTTGCTGAGTGCGGCCTACCTGAACCTGGCGTTTGTCGGCTTGAGCGGCAAGTTTGCCGAGTGGTTCCAGCTGGACGGTGATCCATCGATCTGGATCAGTTTTGTAGCGTCCATGGTGCTGTTGGCCTTCATCATGCGTAAAGCCTAGCGCTGTGTTTCGAGGATTCGGCTTTTGTTGCCCCCAAAGCCGAGCAAGCCTAACGTGTACGGGGGTGCATTCCAATGAGGAGACGAGACATGAAGATGCGTTATTCCATACTGGCCATTGCGGCGGCGTGCGCGCTGACTGGTCATGCTTTCGCCGACGAGGCGGCGGCCAAGAAGTGGATCGACAGCGAGTTCCAGCCTTCGACCCTGAGCAAGGACAAGCAAACGGCCGAAATGAAGTGGTTCATCGACGCGGCCAAGAAGCTGCAAGCCAAGGGTGTGAAGGAAATCTCGGTGGTGTCCGAGACCCTCACCACCCATGAATACGAGTCGAAGACCCTGGCCAAGGCGTTTGAAGAAATCACCGGCATCAAGGTCAAGCACGACGTGATCCAGGAGGGCGACGTGGTCGAGAAGCTGCAGACCTCCATGCAGTCGGGCAAGTCGATTTACGACGGCTGGATCTCGGATTCGGACCTGATCGGCACGCACTACCGCTACGGCAAGATCCTGGCCTTGTCGGACTACATGGCCGGCACCGGCAAAGAGTTCACCAACCCGGATCTGGACCTGAAGGACTTCATCGGCACCAGTTTCACCACGGCGCCCGACAAGAAGTTGTACCAACTGCCCGACCAGCAGTTTGCCAACCTGTACTGGTTCCGCGCCGACCTGTTCGCGCGCCAGGACCTGAAGGACAAGTTCAAGGCCAAGTACGGCTATGACCTGGGTGTGCCGCTGAACTGGAGCGCCTACGAAGACATCGCCGCGTTCTTCAGCGAAGACGTGAAGACGCTGGACGGCAAGCCGATCTACGGCCACATGGATTACGGCAAGAAAGACCCGTCGCTGGGCTGGCGCTTTACCGATGCCTGGCTGTCCATGGCCGGTGCGGCCGATATCGGCATTCCCAACGGCATGCCAATCGATGAATGGGGCATCAAGGTTGGCGACGACAAGTGCACGCCGGTCGGCGCATCGGTTTCGCGTGGCGGCGCCACCAATTCACCGGCGGCCGTGTATGCCTTGACCAAGTACATCGACTGGATGAAGAAGTTCGCGCCCAAGGAAGCCATGGGCATGACCTTCGGCGAGTCCGGCCCCGTGCCTGCACAGGGCCAGATTGCCCAGCAGATCTTCTGGTACACCGCCTTCACCGCCGACATGGTCAAGCCCGGCCTGCCCGTGGTGAATGCCGATGGCACGCCCAAGTGGCGCATGGCCCCCGGCCCGAACGGCCCCTACTGGAAGCAGGGCATGCAAAACGGCTACCAGGACGTGGGCTCGTGGACCTTCTTCAAGGACCACGATGCCAACAAGGTGGCTGCCGCCTGGCTCTATGCCCAGTTTGTGACCAGCAAGACCGTGTCGTTGAAGAAGTCCATCACCGGGCTGACCTTCATCCGCGACAGCGACATCCGCGCCGACTACTTCACGCAGAACGCCAACAAGTATGGTGGCCTGATTGAGTTCTACCGCAGCCCGGCACGCGTGGCCTGGACGCCGACCGGTACCAACGTGCCTGACTATCCGAAGCTCGCACAGCTCTGGTGGAAGAACGTGGCCGAAGCCGTGACCGGCGAGAAGACCCCGCAGAAGGCAATGGACAACCTGGCCGACGAGATGGACAACGTGATGTCCCGCCTCGAACGTGCCGGCATGGCCCATTGCGCGCCCAAGCTGGCGCCCAAGGGTGATCCGAACAAGTACCTGAGCGATGCCCACGCCCCGTGGAAGAAGCTGGCCAACGAGAAGCCCAAGGGCGAAACCATTGCCTACGACACGCTGCTGAAGGCGTGGAAGGACGGCAAGGCACGTTGATTCAGTTCTGACGACAGCGCCTTCAAGGCCGCGCGGCCTGTATGCCCCGCGGCCTTCTCATTGGTTTTCTGGGCCTTGCCCGATTGAAGTTTTATGACGCGCCCCCCCAATTTGCATCCGTCGCTTCCACCCCCGCCGCTGCCCACCCGCCGTGCCGAACTGATGGCCCAGCTGGCCCAGCCGCATGAATACGACGTGGCCATCATCGGTGGCGGTGCCACCGGCCTGGGCGTGGCGCTCGATGCGGCCGCGCGCGGCTTCAGCGTGGTGCTGGTCGAGTCGCACGACTTCGCCAAGGGCACCTCTTCGCGCGCCACCAAGCTCGTGCACGGCGGCGTGCGTTACCTGGCGCAGGGCAATATCGCGCTCGTGCGCGAGGCGCTGCACGAGCGCACCACGCTGCTGCACAACGCGCCACACCTGGCGCAGCCGCTGCCCTTCGTGATGCCTTCCTACAAGCTGTGGGAAACCCCTTTTTACGGCATCGGCCTGAAGATGTACGACGCCCTGGCGGGCAAGGCCGGCCTGGGTCCGACCGAATTTCTCGGCCGCGCCAAAACCCTGCAATACCTGCCCACCGCCCAGCCCGAGGGCCTGAAGGGCGGGGTGAAATACTGGGACGGCCAGTTCGACGACGCCCGCCTGGCGCTGGCCCTGGCGCGCACCGCGGCGGCGCACGGCGCGCTGCTGGTCAACTACTGCGCCGCCACCGACCTGATCCATGAAAACGGCAAGCTCGTCGGCCTGGCCGGTGTCGACCGCGAGGCCGGCACGGCCTTCACCTTGCGCGCACGCTGCGTGGTCAACGCCGCCGGCGTGTGGGTCGACGACTTCCGCCAGAAGGACGGCGACGCCGTGGGCCGCAAGACCCAGGCCATGGTGGCGCCGAGCCAGGGCGTGCACGTGGTGGTCGACCGCGAGTTCCTGCCCACCGACCACGCGCTGCTGGTGCCCAAGACCACGGACGGCCGGGTGTTGTTCGCCGTGCCATGGCTCGGCAAGACCATCCTCGGCACGACCGACACGCCGCGCAATGACCTCGACCGCGAGCCGCGTCCGTTCAAGGAAGAAATCGAATTCATCCTGCGCGAATCCGCGCGTTACCTGAGCCGTGCGCCCACGCGGGCCGACGTGAAAAGCGTCTGGGTCGGCCTGCGCCCGTTGGTCAAGCCGCAGGACGATGACGGCGACAACACCAAGGGCCTGAGCCGCGAACACACCGTGCTGGTCAGCAAGAGCGGCCTGGTCACCGTGACCGGCGGCAAGTGGACCACCTACCGCGCCATGGCCGAGGACGTATTGGCCAAGTGCCTGGAGGCTGGGCTGCTGCAACCGAGACGGGCGAGTGTGACGGCGGGGCTGCGGCTGGTGGGGGGCGGTGCCGATGGTGATGCCCCTGTGCTCAACCGGCCGCGCATCAGCGACGCGCCGGGCATGCAGGCCTATGGGAGCGAGCAGGCTGCGGTGCTGGCGATGCCT
>Ga0307514_10000707_pt1 | contig 57823 bp, 58 predicted proteins | sample 16_EM_MG_FD_203088 | JGI IMG/M metagenome (GOLD analysis project Ga0307514, IMG submission 203088) | Populus trichocarpa ectomycorrhiza microbial communities from riparian zone in the Pacific Northwest, United States - 16_EM | ecosystem: Host-associated > Plants > Roots > Unclassified | place... | reverse complement strand
AATGCTCGCACGCGTGTTAGGCACACGCAATTGGCTTCTTTGTATTCTCTTTGGAGGCATGGAGGGTAATTGGCTGTAATTGTTGATTTCGTGTCTGTCGCGACGCGTCAATTAAAGGGGTAAATTCACGTGATCTCGTGAGCGAAACGTATCCGATTTTCTGAAAGACCGAATATAGTGTAAGGGCGCGTACGCCGGCGCTCGGCAGTATATGGATATAGTATGGTATACAGTTGCACACGGGCGCGAGTGAGATCAGGTGTAGAAGTAAGTGGTAATATATTCGGTACGGAGCTAAGTCTCCGTCGCGATGTCAATATAAGGTTGGCGGTTACCCGGCGCTGGACACCTCACGTGACCATCCGGCAACCCTAACTACGCATACTTGACAACGCCGTTACACACAGTCTGAACCTCATTTTCAGCTCAGCCACCACAATGAGATGTCACAATGCCTGTTACCAATTGCAGCCTTCCATTGTGCAGTAAAGGTAGACAATTGCAGGTTGGGGAGAGCAGATCTCTGACTCAGATTTTCCAGCGGAACCTGCTGCCTGAGTGTTACCCATTGTGGACGTATATGTACCCATTCGGTCTGAGGCTGATGGGGATGATTGCGAAAGTGATGATGGTGATGGTGATGATGGCGATGGTAATGATGGTGATGATGCTGATGGTGATGATGGCGATGGTGATGATGGCGATGGTGATGATGGCGATGGTGATGATGGCGATGGTGATGATGGCGATGGTGATGATGGCGATGGTGTTGATGGCGATGGTGATGATGGCGATGGTGATGATGGCGGTGGTGATGATGGCGATGGCGATGATGGCGGTGGTGATGATGGCGATGGTGATGATGGCAATAGTGATGATGGCGATGGTGATGATGGTGGTGGTGATGATGGCAATGGTGATGATGGCAATAGTGATGACGGTGTTGGTGATAATGGTGATGGTGATAGTAGCAATGGTGATGATGGCGGTGGTGATGATGGCAATGGTGATGATGGCAATAGTGATAATGACCATGGTGATGATGGCCATGGTGATGAGGCGATGGTGATGATGGCAATGGTGATGATGGCAATGGCAATGATTGCAATGGTGATGATGGCAATGGTGTCGGTGATGGTGATCACAGTACCAGTAGCACTTACACAAGTAGGTTGGCTACATCAACGTTCACATCAAAGCTTTCACAGACTTTGAGCAATTACTTAGCCAATGCTTCCACAGCCTTACTACAGCGTTCAATTAGCAAAAGCTTACACAAACTCACGGGAGTTTGCCATCGGCCAAAAGATTCCTGCGCAAAACTCTACTCTGCTCAAAGCGCAGCTCTCTCAAGCAGACTATTAACCAGGATATCATGCAGCCTTTCAAGCAGGCTCTAGAGCAGGCTTTCAATCGCCAGTGGCCTGTCATGTGGACTCCCAGCAATAGTGTGTATAGTACCGGTATCATCACAAAGACTGCGGGCATTAACAACAGATTGAACTCCATCTCTGGCTGGCAGCTGTATACTGTTCCATAGGCCCACACCCAGATCTCGATAAATCGACTATAGATGCCAATAAACTGCAGGTTGCACAGGGGTCCACAGGAAGCTTCGTATATGCTGTGCGTGTGTGCATGTGTGTATAGCGCAGCCTATAGTCGATTTGCACTTTGCCAAAGATTTCCAACCAGCCAAAAGCTAACCCATTTGGATTATGTCCTGCCAGTCAATGCAGGTTGTGTCCAGCCTGATGCCTGCTATTCTGTACAGATTGCATCTGGCCAGACCATCCAGCACATGAGGGTTCTCAATTATCTGTCCTATCTATTTAGAGCCATGTCGGATTGTGAACAACAGTTTTCCAAACTGAGATTCCACAACCACTTTAACCATACGACCTTGAGTTTTGAGACCTACAACCTTCCAGGGTCTTCCAGTCCTTATTGGACAAATGTTTGTGAAGTTGTTATGGGTATGTGGTAGAAGTTTCAGGGGAAGATTCCATCAACCACACCATCCGGCTTTGCCACTCTGGGGGCGGCAGAGCCGCCACCAGTGCTAGTCTATTGTATAGCAGTGCTCCCCTTCAGAATGCCAGCCTAGTGAGGGAGATCCCCTTCCCTACATTCCTAACTTTACCCCTTGCCCTGATAGAACAAATAATCTTAACATGATATTACTTTGCTGCCCCAACAGTATTCCTGTACCAGTTATGCACAAGCCAGGCTTACTCCCTCATGAATTCGCTCAGGTTATTCTATAACCACCTTAAAAAGAATAGAAACCGCACCGTTTCCGAAAACTCGCATCGCCACCGTCATCGCCAGAGATAGACAAACTACACTTATACAAACGTGCTAACTTAATACAACCACAATCTCACCCAAAAAGTTGTTCAATTTCAATTACTGTTCCGGAAATTGCAGATGAAACGTCAGCTGCCAGGCAGGGTGTTCGTATCTCATTATCAAATAGAATGGTCGGATCAGAATGGTTTTGTTTTTGCAGCGAGATCTGTTAGATGAGCCTGTATCTAGAGGAAACCAGGCCCGTATGCTTATGCCTTACGGTCCTACGCAAGCTAACCCTGCCGAGGTTGGCTATCTAAGTATCTATCTGTCAAACAGTACTGTATTGAAACAGTTATTAGGCCGACAAGGAGCGTATCTCAAAAATTACCGATTAGCAAAACAAGTGTTTCATCCGCAATCACCGGGACAATAAGTTCAAAATCTGGGTAGACTACGGCTAGCTCCAGCCCCACCGCCAGAAATATGCCTAGCAGCAACGGCCATCATTGGTACGACCACCGAAGATGCCTCCGAACGTCTCCTGTAGCTACCACCGCGGGCACTAGTCCAGTAGATCTTGGCCCCGGACGGAGTAGGTTACTGAGATCGTGTCCAGGACAGGACGGTGATGTTGAGTTTGACTAGCTGTTGTTGAAAGCAAAAGAGAAAGACCGAAGAAGCTCAATTCTCTATCGATCCAAAGAGAAGGAAAACTATAGATTTATATACGAAAGAGAGAGAAGGAAAACTCCAAGCTGACTGTCAATGCTGGAACCCAAAGCCGAGTACCAGTGCCGAGCCCTCCTCCTCAGCATGGGGGCAGGCGAGGCTGGTGGGGGCAGGCGAAGCTGGTGGGGGCAGGCGAGGTCGATGGGGGCGGCCAGCCACCGGCCTCATGCCCGAGTCCACCTGCATCGAAGACTAAGGAAGCCACCAGGCCAAATCCCTAGTCAACAGCTGTACCGTCCCAGCCCATTGTGATGTCTGCGTAGGGCGTTAAATACTACGCAGCTAATTAACCACTCTTTGTCTTAGTTTGGCCAGCATCCCTCAGGTAGACTCTCCCATCGCTACATTATCTTTTATGTCAGTTTTAAGACTATAGATGTGCCATTTCTACTTGTTGTGGGTATGTTAGAGGTTGTTCTAGTCAGTTCACGGAGGAAGTCAGTCTGCGGAGTGACTGGTCAATCCGCGCACTGACATCCTCCGTGACCTAACTAGAACTGAGGTCACCACATGGTCATTCGCCATCACTCGCGTCACGATGTTGCATGTACATATAGACATGACACATGCTGACCATTAGCGGGGCTGCTGCAGCACACTGTTGTCTATTATATAGCTGACGTCGTTCTCCTTCTCTCTTCTCTCTGTATCTAAGTCTATACACGCATGCAGTTCTCCGCATATTTCAATGATGAAGGCATCACTCGGAATACCAACACTTATGGTCCTAAACTCCCAGGACGACCAATCGTAGTCCAGTATATGGTAAGGCCTTACTCGAACAGGACAATCGTTTTCCGCATCTAGGTCCCAGTAAGCACGCCGCACGATATGAGGTTGGGATGTCAGTGTAGTGGAACGCACCAGGAGCACAAATACAATTACAATAGATTGTGAGGTCGAGCTTGATTATTATGCTCCTCGGTAGGTGTGGTTGTTACCCATTAGTAAGCTGGAAAGCGAGATTTCACGGCGGAAGATGTTTTCGCTAGACCAAAGGTTGTGGTGGCGTGAAGCATATAGAAGTTAGCCGCATACAATGATAGAAGCGGTTGGAAAACAGTTGAAGACCTTCTATTACGTCGTGGGATGATTGGAGGAATTCGGTAATATGCGAATGTGTCGGCTGCCCAAGCGATGGGGCGATGATTATTCCGATCAGGAGAAGCAGGAGAGAGAGGCTGACGAGGGCGGCAATTCGCATGGGAAGACACCCAGCGGTATGGAAGCGGGCTAGGGGCGTGGTGATTCGCAAGCCTGGCAAAGACGACAATACAAAGCTGAAGGCATATCGCTGCCTAACTGCAGGGGAAAACTGGTTGAGAAAGTAGTCGTGGAGCTGCTGTCAGAAGAGGCCGACAGAAGAGGGCTACTGAGCGACAGAAAATTCGGATGCAGGAAGGGATGGTCAGCCATCGATGCGGTGGCCATCATGGTCGACAGAGCTCATGCAGCTTCAACAAACTGCCACATAACAGCCATGCTTCGCATAGACATTAAGGCAGTCTTCACCAGTGTGGCAAAAGGAAGGCTAATCAACTTAATGATGGTCAGGAAAATGGATGGAGACCTTATATGATGGACGGGGAGCTGTCTCTTGGAATGAACGGTTGACATGATGGTCAAGGGCAACCCCATGGATAGGGACCCAGTGGAAGCACAGGTTCTGCAGGGCACATCTGTGTCACTGATCCTCTTTGTGATCTACACATCAGGAGTGATCAAATTGCTCGAAGAGTACCTATCACCAGCTGAAGGGCTATCAAATGTAGATAACCTCGGTTTGGCGTTGATTGGAAGCAATATCAACAAGGTCAACACGATACCTGAGAGATACGTAGCAAAGTGAATCGAGTGTGCAAGTAGATGAGGGCTAATGTTCGACACTGCAATGAAGGAGGCGGCACTATTCAAATGCAGACGAGGCCACAGGAAACACCTCTGGGCCAAACTAACAGCAAAGCTAACAGTCAGAAACAGTTTCATACGATCCAACAGACAGGTGACATGCTCGCTGGGTGTATAGATGGACGCACACCTAACGTTCAAGGAGGGACACGACTGATGGATGCACAATGCCAGGGCAGCAGAGGCTAGACTCCGAACAATTACCAAGACAGACATCGTTGTTCCTGTGCATTTATGATCCGTCCAAGTGGCATGTGTCCAAGTGGCCGCACATTATGGGAGCGAGTGGTGGTTGGGTCCCTGAAAAGTAGGTAGGCGAGAGGACCTCCAACTATTTCTCAATTGTCAGGCCAGCTCCATCCTGCACTTCCTTGCCATGACCCCACAAGGTACACTAATGAGACAGTCCGGGCTTACACTGGAGCCAGAAATCTTAGACTTTAGACCACTGCAATTCATAGCATGACGACCAAACGCATGCATTCGGAAAGTATAGGGGCTACAGCAAATTACCTCTTCCAGTGCACCGATATGCAAAGTAGTCAGGAAGCAGCCGAGCATGACCGGAAAACAATAGGCATCAATTGGTCATCCACGGGTGAAGAATCAGTAGTAAGGACAACCATACCAGACGATGCCACTGCACCCAAGAGAGCCGCACAATGCTGGGTACGAGAGAAAGAAGGCCAACCAGGAGTGGTGGACTGGATGTGGTGGACAGACGGATCACACTGAGACGACAGCCAAGTGGGAGGCGCAGCTGTGTCCAACAATGGAATCCAATAGAGGTCAAGCGAACGCTATCTGGGTTTGTCATGTATGGAGGTCTTCGATGCTGAGCCGTGAGTGATCATACTCGCACTTGCAGTGACGATTGAGAGGAGAGAATCATAGCACATGCCTATAGTGAAGCCGGTGGCAGTCTGTAGCAAATCACTAGCCAAAATGTGACAATTAACGAACTTAGTGCCAGGCCATGCGGAGCAATTTGCAAGGCTGATCAATTGAATTGCGCAGGCTATTCTTTCCCACAACATTCCAACTGAGATTCACTCTGTCCCAGGTCACTCCAGTATCTCTTGGAATACTGACACAGACCACAATGCGAATTTAGCGCGAGATAGAAGTGGAAGCACGGTGAGGGAACAGCCATACCCCTCGTCCTCCAATAGAGCTAGATGTATCTTGGAGGAAACGTCAGCAGGCAAGGCAAAGAGGGCGGCTAACACATGCAGCAAGTACTTCAGCTAGAAACTCGAGGGCATTAGGGGGAACAAAACACATGGTCCGATGACAGGCGTGAAGTCGCTGGCTACCAGGCTCTGCCGACTCAAGACCATGCATGCACCCAGTAGAGTCTAACTAACACTGTTCGGACACCGAGAGCATGATGCATGGTGGTCATGTGATGGGACAGCGGCCCAGATTCGGGTGCACATCTTGCACCACTGTAGCTGGTGGAGAGTCCAGCAGAATGTTCTCTGGAAAGGGGTGGGAAAAGTGACAGGCTGCAAAGAGGGCAGAGACTGACATGTGCAGATCTCTGAGCTGATTACTGTGGCACAATGCGACAAAGCAGTGATGGACTTTCTGGCAGCTACCGAGTTCGGGCTGAACCCACCCAAATGAATGGCGGTATGTAGCGGCCGATGAGCCTGACTCAGGTGCGGAGAGGAGGATGCAGTGGACTTATATACGTTCTCCCATTTTCTGTGCATTCCTTTTCCGGTCCATCTCTTAACTTTTGTTTGTTGGTGGGGATACAGGGAAGCGGGGGGGAAGCTCGGGCATGTAGCCGGCTTGCCCCCTGGCGGAGGGGGTTACTCAGGTCCTGTCATACCCTAGTAAGAGTGAACAAAGTATGATTAAGCAACAACAAGAAGGAGGGATGAGGTTATATCTCACGATTGAGCTGTTGTCGACTACTCGTGCAGTCGAAAAATACTGCCTGGCTTTTTGCAAAATGTATTTTAGCCAGTGTAAAGGCAAGTATGCCTGCACTCGGCTACGTAGGCTTGCGTGCGGTAATTGAGTGGATATGGTTGCAACATGGACTCGAGTGATTATAGGTGTAGATGTGGGGGAGGATTATCACTAGAGATCTAAGGCTTGTGGCGATCCAACTCTATAGAATGGCCGTGACCCCGCCCGGGACATGTCACGTGCAGCCGTGCCGTTACAATATCCCTCTCTTTAGGCCCAGGCCTCCTGGGCTGCCAAATCCGGTATAAGAGAATAGAAGGAAAGGGAAACAGGAATGAAACAATCATCCTACGTACGCAATCGGACAAACCCATAAGTCAGGCAATCGATCGGTACAGCCCAATGGCGACCTTTCGCTGGATCCGACGCATGGGGAAACTCCTCCTCCACTTGACTGACTCCGAAGGTGGTAAAAATCCATACCGATGCCATTTGTTCCAGGCCGAGATCGAAACAAGAGAAGAAGAGAAGATAGAAACAAGAAAACATCCAAAAGTGATCCTATCCCCCATTTCTCCACTTCCGAACTGAACCCATACTCCTCCGACCATCCATTCCCGTAGCCCGTATATCTTGACGTAGGTCACGGTCGGAATTCATACGGGTGGTAGAGCTTCCACTCGTGACTTGGAATTGATGGTAGCTTCCGCTGTTGTAATCGGTCGTAGCCATCCGTGAACCTCGATCGTATACATCGATTGCTGGTAGTCTCATTCCTAGATATCTGACACTTAAGCTTCTTTAACAAGGTTATACTTACCAAGTTCAAGCCCACCTGCGCTCTGTTGGGCCTTCATGCAGCTCTTCCGCATGCTTTGTGAGTATATCTTGCAGCCGGCCGTCATTGGAACTTGGCATTGACTCGTAAGTTCATCTTGATTCCGCAACCAGTTTTAGAAGTCTGCTTCTGTGACTCTTCGGTCTACTTCATGGCTGCGCACTCGACAGACGGCTTCAGTAGAATCTTGTTTGACTTGGTATACTTGTTGGTGTGTGTCTCGGTAGATTGCCTCACGGTGGGCTGTTAAGTTGTGGGTAGGAATTGATTGTGTAGAGGTAGCTATTTCCCCATTTTGAAAACTCGTTGCTCTGTCGACGTGGTCTTCATCATATCGATTGTCGATTGCCATCATGGCTTGGTAGCAGCGTAATAATGAATCGGTATTGTAATCGTAATCTCTCAGTGATTCGACCCCTAATTTGGTTCGACTTTCACTTTGTATGCAGACTATCTCCCTCCGGCTTCGGGCGTCCTTCCGTGTCACTCTCTGTCCAGTGACTACCCTGACTTGCTCTGTCTGTTGACTAACTATCGTATAAGACGTCCCAATGTCCTCAATTCTGACTTCACTGCCACAGCTATGGTTCGTCCATCCATATTCAGGTATCCTATTGACATGGCTTCACATATTGACTTCCATCCACCTCTCTGGTGCGCTTGCAGGTACACTTGTCATCTGTCGTATGCTCGGTGAACTTGTCTTCTTCAATCGCTATGTGCGCTAGCTGGCTTTTCTCGGTGTGCTTGCCACTTCTTCTTGAGGTATGCTTGTCGACTCTACTTCAGGTGGGTCTCTCGATTCATCTCAAGCTGTGCTGGCGGTGACCTGTCTGGGTGCAGTTGTCCCCGTTCTTTGTGTCAAAATTGTCGATTGTTCTCGTGGTGCGCTTGTTGCTGCTACCCATTTCAATTGGTGAAGGTGCTTCACAGTACATCTTTCGAGTACTTCTGGTATGTTGATAGTTCTTGGTTAGAGCTTTTGATTCAGGTACGGTCATTCCCCTCTTTTTTGAAAGTCATTGCTCCGCCGATGACTAATCTCATACAGCTTTGTTGGGTGCTATATCGATTGGTAAACTTAGTGGGGATCTCATTCATCATTGTGACTCAGGTATGCGTCTGCCTGATTCTGTATCTCTAAATAGTGCTCGGGATGGTACTCGGTTGAGCCATGCCACCGATACATTGTGTATCTGCATAGGTCCGATCAATTTCAACTTCTGTACCGTAAATTCAGTAGTAGGTGATCTTAAAAATGATATAACTTCACATAACCTCTGTATCGTCATATAACAATACGACCGATTGTCTCTCTCCCGTGATTTATCTCCTGTCATCTAACTCCGGTAATCATATCACAAGTCTCCGACCATTCATCTTGAGAAGTCTCCAGCGCTCCTAAGCGCGCTTCACCGCTATGAATAGTCTGTGAGAATTTAGACCAAACTTCGGACTCACACTCGCTCGTATGACTACTTATCTGTTCCAACGGTGTTAGCCAAAGGAATCGACACGGATGGAGGCGGTGACGGGGAAAATCCAGGAGTCGCGGTACCGCCGGCCCGACACAATGGAGTGTGAGTGTGGTGCGCAGTTCTCCCTTCGTGACTCGGCTAGCCAGTAGCAGTCATTCAAGTATACCCGAGTCGGGTTCCTCTTCTGGCGCAACTGCTACTGCTGCTGCTGCTCGCTCATCCAGTATACTAGGGTATTCACATTTCTCGTAAGTCCGCTCTACCGTAGCTGCAAGCAATCCAGTTCAATCCTCTTTTCGTAGAGCGAAAGCCACGGCAACCTCTTCGCTCGCAAGCTGATCACCAATTGTTGTGGCCGAAAGCATCACACTACTAGCACCTCTCCCTTCCGGCTGACCGAGTAGGGTATTCACAATATTGTGCGAGCCACTACGGTGTGCAACGACAATAATCACTTTCGTGATGAGTATATCTCCGGGTTCTCCCCTCATAATGGTAGCTCAGTGCCAGAAAGCATACATATCATATCCCGCACTTGTACATTGGTTTCTGAACTCTGACCTCGGTTTCCCTGAACGCTGGTATGTGCACCATTGTTACAGTTCCGCAGGTCCTAGAGTTCTGGATGATGGCTTTCGAACCACGTGCACGCAGTTCATCTCCTATCTTTCATCTCATCACTTCTCTTGGTAGTTTCTGCATCTTTGTAGGTGCGTTTGACTTGTGGATGGAGCCGCATTCGAGTAATGTATCTGTAGGCGTACTGCAACAGTAGTGCACTTCGCGCTGTGGAATGATTCTCATCTGTAGGTCGTTGATCTTTGTAGACGCATTTGACTTGTTCTTGCAAAACATCTCCTCCATTGGTGTACTTCAAATGAGCAATTGTTCTGCTCTGTATGTGAGCTTCATTCTCCTTGTTAAGTGGGTTTTGCTGGTCACCTTAAGTAGGCTTCGTTTCTTCACTTTGGTAGGCGCTCTTTCCAGGTAGGCTGCTCATTCCCGTTAGGCTGCTTCTCATTCCTATGTGGGCTCAATTAGGATTCCCATAACTGCATATCGTAGATCATGTCTTGCGTAGGGGCACCAACAGGGATACAATTGCAGTTCGCTCTACTTGTGGAGTGTATCCGTAAGTGCGGTTGGTACATGTGTGTCGTTGTGTGATGTAGCCGTGCTGACTGGAATATCGTCTCCAACTCCATGTATGGCTCTTTGCTGGTGAATAGACGCGTTAGGGGGTAACGTGATCACCATTGCATCTCCTCCGCCATTCGGTGAATGTATACAGCCGTCGGTAGGTATTGTTCTCGGTTGATCGCATGCGACATATCACGTTGTTGGGGGTTTTAGACTCGGTTGTCGGTACTTGTAGGAATTATCGAAATTTACTGTGATCCGTCTCGGTGGCAATTGGATCATCGGCAGCATCTCTGCTGCTGTCAAACGACTTGATTGAAAGATGAACTTCTTAAGACTCATCTCTGGTGTAATCAGTAGGTCTCTAGAATCGTGACGATTTCTGGATTGTTGACTTCATATTCTTCCTTCTCGAAATAGGGGTAAACTCGCAAATCCTGTAAGCGAAACATATCCCTCTACTGAAGAGCGATAATAGTGTAAAGGCACGTACGCCTGCGCTCAGCTACGCAGGGTTAATTGCAGGAATTCAGAGGATATGGTTGCAACGTGGACTCAAGTGATTATAGGTGTAGATGTGTAGTAAGATTAACGCTAGAGATCTAAGGCTTGTGGCGAGCCGACTATATAGAATGGCCGTTACCCGGCCCTGGACACGTCATGTGCAGCCGTGCCGTTACAGGCAGACCGAACAGTAATAAAGTCAAAGTCGATATGTGTTGTCGTTCGGGCCGGAATGGCAACCGGTTCTTTAGTGAGTATTTCCAACACTGAGTCTAGTAGTCTGTAATAGTGTTAGCAACGGTTCAATATTTGGAACCGGCCGGTTTTATAGGTCTGCGTGGCAACGGCCTTACCACATCAAAAATCGACGATTTTTTAACTGAACTGCCCAATTAAGTCCACCAATATTAATCAGACAATTCAGAGCTTGGTATGCGAATTATGCAGCTTTGCATGGCGCATCTTTTGGTCGGCTCCGATTTTTGATATCTTCAAAACTCAGCAAGCGTTGGCGCAAAAACACCGTTTTCCGGCCAAAAATGACTGTATTTGCAAAGCCGCTTGCTAAGTTTTAAAGATATCGAACATTGGAAAGCACCAAAAGATGCGCCATGCAAAGCTGCATATTTCACATACCAAGCTCTAAATTTTCTAATCAATATTGGTGGACTTATTTGAGGGAACCGTTTGGCAAAAACCGGAACCGAACCGGCTGGTTCCGGGTTTTCTTGGAACCGCTATAGTAGAAACGATCCGAAAATGGAACCGTTGCTAACACTAGTCTGTAACGAGACCAGTTACAACTAGACGGATCGTAGTCTAGACCAGTGAACTCCAGCCATTTGCCGGAACGGATTGAACTAAGCTTTTCCTCAGACCGGATAAGCACTGCAATAATCCCTGCCACAGCCCAGTTCAGACCGGACCGATCCCGGTCTAGACAAGTCAAGTCGTACCTTACCGGTGTATAGAATTGGGCTGAGCTCCACCTCAGACTTGGGTTGCCCGGACTGGTGGAATCTTTGATGCCCAATGTATCTTGTATTGTGTTTTTGTTGTATTCATACTATGTTCACTTTAAATTGTATAGTACCGAGCATAAAACAACCCCTCCGTCTCCGAGCCAGCCGGGAAGATGGCCGAACTCCCCCTTGCTACCCACCATCCCCAATGAAATTGCAAACTCAATCAAGTGTCGGCAATGGGAAAGAACAATGAGATCAATGAAAACAGAGGGTGACTGCCCCCCAGTCCTAACAGCTGACATCCTTGTTGAAATACTGATTGCTAGCAGCTTCATTCTACTGTCTAAGAGGGCCACTGGGCCATATGTATATGGTACAAGCACGTACGTACCGATATAGATGCAGAGACGGCTGAGCTCTGTCAGCCCGTCTCAGAACATTTCTGTCAGCCCATATTAGAGGCAGCCCTGTCAGCCTGTATGAGAGCCAGCCCAGACAGCCCGTATGAGAGCCAGGCCAGTCAGCCTGTATGAGAGCCAGCTCAGTCAGCCTGTATAAGATCTATTTATGCAACACTCCCCCGTCTTGCAATGCTCTTTGGAGCAAGAAACAAACAAACAAACAAAGGTGATGCGCAACTTGTGATTCCCATAGTTGCCTCCTCAAACCCTGCTTGGGAAGTGAGCAGAGAAAGAGTACTACTGCAGCCTGAGGATGGCCATCCATATATAAACAAAGAAAATCCGTATTCCAAAAGACAATTGAAACAACCTTAAAACCTTAACTTTACCTCTAATTGACCTCTATTACGATAAACCCATTGCTTTATTGAATTTCATATGCTGATCTTTTGAAAGTACTTTCGTGAGTACATCTGCCACATTTTCGTCCCTGTGTACGTATGAGTAGTTTACTATTCGGCGTTTGTGAAGATCTTAACTATTGTGATAGGAAACGTCCATGTGATTAGATCGAGCTTTGAGGATTCCTGTGGTGATTAGAGTGAGAGCACCCTGATTATCTCAGTTGATTGGCAGCGGTGGTGAGTCTCCCTGGGAACCGTGAATATCCGTTTGCAATTGGAGTAACAATTTTGCTTCTCTCGAGGCCTCCGAACATGCAATGAATTCGGCCTCCAGAGCTGACATGGCGATGAGGCCTTGCTTCCAAGACTGCCACAAGTCTATGCAATTGCTTCGGAGAAACACATGGCCTCCCTGGGAATTGCAATCCCATCTGGGACTAGCACAATCGGAATCCCAGTACCATTTGAGACTATTCCCTATGTCGATGTTGATGCCAATGCCAATGCCAATGCCATTGCTGGTGAAGTGTAGTCGAAAATCGGCTGTAGATTTGAGATACTGAATAACTCTCTTCGCAGGGGTTATATGGCCGGTGAATGGCCGTGAATTGTAGCGAGAAAGTTCAGCGACCGCTTACGAGATATCTGGCCGAGTGGCAAGTGCTGCGTACATTTGTGATCCCATGACTGCTTGAGAGTCTGTGATATCTGCCTGGTCCAGTTTCTTCTCTTCCGATCCTCGGTTAAGTCCAACTTTCCATTGCGACACATAAGTGTCAAGACATCATGAGTATGCTCCATGCCGAATCATGTGAGGATTGAAGCCATATAGGCTATCTGACTGAGACTAATACCGGTATTATCTTGGTGGATTTCGATACCAAGGAATTGGCAAGCTGGTCAGAGCTTCAAGATCTTGTACTTCTCTGAAAGTTTCGCTTTGACTTCAATCGCGGCTTTGGTAGTAGCATCCAGCTATGACATGGAGATATGGTCAACATACAGAAGAATTAGAATGCCGTCGCTGCGGAGATATCGGTTGTGATCACCTGAGGACTGTGTGAACCCAACAGTGAGTACAAACGCATTGATATTGTCGTGCCATAGCCGTGGAGCTTGTTGAAGGCTGTAGAGAGCTTTCCTGAGTCATTCAATGATCTTTGCTTTGTTGAGATTCTCCGGCCATCTTTCTGGGTAATTCATATAGATGTCGTCATCATCGATTTCGGGGTTTAGGAAATTGGTGACTACATCCAACTGGTCCATATTCCACCTATATTTCCCGATGAGAGACATGAGATACCGAAATGTGATCAGCTTCCCAAGTCTAACTGTAATCTGTTGTAAGGGCACGTACGCCTTCGTTTCACCTCATAGGCTTACGTATAGTAATTATAGGATACGGTTGCAAACATGGATGCGAGTGATCGTAGATGTAGATGTATAGGTAACATTGTCGCTAGAGATCTAAGGCTCGTGACGAGCCGACTATATAGAATGGCCATTACCCGGCTTGGGTCACGTGCCGCCGTTACATTATCCCCCTCTTTAGGCGCAGACCTCCTGGGCTGCATAAACCGTACAAGAGAAAAGGAAAGAAAAGGGAACGAAGCATTATACAATCATGCCGGGTACGTACTTGTACGAAATCATATGTCCCGCTACCGATCGGTACCACTCAGGAAGGCCTTTCGGCGGATCCTGCGCAGGAGGAAACCCCACCTCCATTTGAGTACCTCGGAAGGTGGTAACAACCCGTGCCGACGCCATTTGTACTGGGCCGAGATCCAAAGAAGATAAGAAGAGAAGAGAGAAAGAAGAAAACATCGAAAAGTGATCCCTTCCTCCATATCTCCACTTCGGAGCTGAACGTATACTCCTCCGACCATCCATTCCAGTAGCCTGTGTCTCTCGGCGTAGGCCATTGTTGGAATCATCAGAGTGGTTGAGCTTCCGCTCAGGAGTCAGCATCGATGGGAGGTTCCGCTGCCGGCATCGTTCCTAGCCTTTGGTGATCATCGATCGCATACATAAAATGCATCATGTGAAGGCACATCTCATTCGTTGATATCTAACACGTACGCTTTTCAAAAATGGTTATACTTACCAAGTTCAAGCGCCCTAGCGCTGTGTGAGCTCTGTGCAGTGCTTCCGCATGCTCTGTAGAGTATATCTTGCAGCTGGTAGTCATCGGTATTCGGCATTGACTCGTTAATGCTGTTTGACTAGGCAATCGTCTTTGGAAGTACACATCAGTGAATATGCGGTCGACTTCATAGGTGCGCTCTCGAAGGCGGCTTCAGTAGGATCTTGGTCAACCTCTCGATAGACTTCTCGGTATGTGTTTCTGTAGACTGCCTCCATGTGGGCTTTTGATTTGTCTGTAGGACTTGACTGGTCTGACACGGCTGTCTCCCTCTTTTGAAAATTCGTTGCTCTGTCGACGACTTCTCCATCATATTGATTGTCGATTGTGATCGTGGTTCAGTAGCAGGGTAATCGTGATTCGGGATTGTAATCGTAACCTCTCTGTGATTCCACACGTAATTCGGTTTAGCTTTGGCTTTGTAAAGTTGAGTCTCGGCAGAGACGATCGTCGGAATTTGCCAGGGTAATATTTAGAAAAGTTGATTATCACATGGATCTCGTCTTGACTATGGACAACGATGTGAGCTTCCGCTCCTGGCATCGGAACTGTGATTTGCATATAGCACTTGCGGAGACCACTCGTGGGTGGCAGAATTGACGCCAATTGCATCGGCGTGGGAGGTATATCATTGATCCAACCCTAACACGTTAACATCTCGGTAGGTCATACTCACCATATAACAAGAGTGCTTCTGCTCTGGGAAAGCCGCTTTGTGCATTGCATTGGAAGATCTCGCCATCTCGTGATTCGGCATTCAGTAGGGTCTCGGTGGACCGCTTCTCGGTGAAAGTCATTTGGATGATAGCTTTGCTGCATTCGTGCTCGACTTCTCTGTGGCCATCTCGGTAGGCAGCTGCGGTGGAATATCCCTTTGTTTCTCGGTAGTCATTTGGTAGGCCTCCGGTAAGGAGGATTGGCATTCAGTTCGGTATGCTGTTAGGTAAGCGTCTTGGTCAGTGACTTGGTATGGTGAGGCTCCCGGTAATCCTCTCGATCTCCATGTGAAGTCTTTCGGCAGTGATTTCCCTCGCTCTGAGATGTAGGTGATTATCTCTTGGTAGTTATCGTGGCTGTCTCTTGTGAGGACATTCGGAAGGCTATTCAGTACGTTCGGTGGTGATATTCAATATCGTTCGGGATCAATTCCGGAGGCATATTGCAGTGATTCGGAACCTCGTTCAGAACTGTTTCGGTAGCCATGTTTGCACTCCTTCGGCATGGATCAGGCTCGTTTGACTTATCTCTCTTTCTCTGTGCATTTGCAGGTATACTCGATGTCCGTTGTATGCTCAGTGAGCTTACCGTCTCAGATCGCGCGGTGCTCTCGCTAGCTCTCCTCCGGGTGTGCTTGTTGATTCATCATTAGGTGTGCTTGCCATCACTTGACTCGGTGCACTTATCATCGTTCTGAGTACACCAGTCGATTCATCCCTAAGTGCACTTGCCGCTGCTAGCCTTCTCAATTGATGAATGTATCTCACGGTGGTTCGTTCCTGTACTGCCGGCACGGCAATTGTTTGCGGTAGGGGTTTTTTGAGATTGCGGTATGGTCATCCCCCTCTTTTGAAAGTCGTTGCTCCGCTGGTGACTAGCCTCATACTGCTTCGTAGGGAATATCGATTGGAAGGATTTAATTTGCTGTTGATTCCGAAGTAGATTTGCAGTTGTCAATTGCTATCGTAGTTGTGAAGGTCGAGATCACTGAGTTGGGATCGCATTTAGGATAGTATTTTTGGTAATATAACTTGGTAACCAATTCGGCACTGTATTCGGCATTGTATTCGGCATTGTAATCTCTGCCATATGGCTGCTTGATTTAGTCTTGAATAGTAGTCGGGAATGTACTCGGTAAGGCAAGACCGCCGGTATGTATATCTGCATCTCTGCATTCTCAATTTCTAGTCTTGTAGCTTATCATCGAAAGTAAGTAAATTTAGTAGCGTAGAATTCCACATAACATCGTGTATATCGCAATAGTCAAAAGACTGCTTGTCATCCATCTCTGAGCATCTCCGGGATAGGCATATCGGCGCTCGTAAGTCCAATTCCCATAGTTTCAACAACGGCTCTTTTCCTTTATAAAGTAGCCTTCAGCAGGACCGTTGTTTCTCGAATCCGCGATAATGTCTCTTGTCCGGGCTTCCAATTTTAGTTTATAAGTATACGGCGCATCTGCTGGTTATGTGGACCGCTGGATAAAGCCGTTGGCTAGGTACGTTTCATTGTAAGTTTTCAACGTTTTCAGTTCGAATTCCGATAGGTTGTAAGTCCGCCTTGGTCTTGCTGATGACCTCCACAATGTCTCGATATTGAGACGCGATATGCACTCCATTGTCGGTGAATTGTCATCTGTCTGTGGAGATGATCTCCGAACTGCAGACCCGCACGGATTCGTGTGGCTCTGAATCTGCTCCATCCGTGTTAGCTAAATCGATGAAAGAAAAGATGGAAGCGGTGCAATGGAAATTCCAGGAGCCCGGATCGGAACGGTTTGCCACAATAGGGCCAAGCCACGTCGTCCAAGTACTCCCTTTGTGTCTCGGCGAGCCGGTTGCAGTCATTCAGGGTTCCCCTGCGGACCCCTTCTGCCGCAACTACCGCCGCTGCTCCCTGCTCGCCCATTCAGCATCGACCGGGGCTCGTCTCACCTGATTTTCCGAGGTGACGCCTTCCGACATTGTTGATACTCCCGGCCGACCGGTGCCTCGTCAAATCGTATGGCGATGGCTGCAACGACCTCATTAGGTCGTCAAATGCGGTGGCCCCCAAGAACTTGATATATACAGCTGGGGGTGATTCACAAGCACTGTCTTCCGCACTTCCATCTCCTTGGGGTAGCGAAGTGATAGTTTGCTCATTTCCGGGATTCCCAACCGGCGTCCACAATTCAAACAACTGGCTTCTAGACCAGTCAATTTCAACATTCCTGGATTGGAACTAAGTACGAGATCATAAGCCATCATAGGCACAATGAGGACATCCGGTTCGTCAACCAGCACCTAATTTTCGATATACAGACACGACATTGTCGTTTTCCGACTATCTCACTCCGACATCATACCCGGCTATCAAGGCCTACAGTGGTTATGTATGTCGGTTCCGATGGCGGTCGAAGTCGCCGAAGCAGTCTGGGCGCCATGAAGACGCTTGTAGCCGTGTATGACTCTAACATGGAGTTCATGAACCTTGTGAAATACACTGGGGTAGGTGGACTTCGATTGTCCATAACAATTTTGCTCTGAGAAGGCATCGCAGGCATCATTATCGTCATAATCATCCTAGGAGGTCGGCAGAATTGTATAGGTCTCGACCGTAAGTGCACTTCCGGTGTGCAATGATCTTCCGCGGTAATTTCGTTCCAGCGGAGGGAGTGCTTCCGTTTCCGTTATAAGTTCATTTCAACCAAGGGAAAGCTTCTCATCTAAAATGTGCTTTAGTCGTGGGTTTCTCCATGAGTGCACTTCGCTCGGGCAGACGTTCTCAGCGGTAAGAGGGCATAATTTGTTGACTGATCCTCCTCTGTAGGTGGGTTGCGCTCGAGTAGTGTATTGATATAGATAGTGACTTGACATGAAGGGGAAGGCTCTAAAGTCACACTCGATTTCATTGCGATCCGGTGCGGTTGTATTTCATCCAAAGTTGCCATTACTGTAATTGCAGTCGAAAGCATTGATATAGGAGGTCTCCACCGTAAATGCACTTCCGCTGTGCAATGATTCTCCGATGTAGTTTCGTTACATGCGAGGAAGTCCTTGTATCGTGGGGTAAAACTCCGTAAGTGCACTTGGCTCGTGCAGACATTCGTGGTGGTAAGAGTGCTTCTTCGTAGGCTGATCCTCTTCCGTAGGTATAAGTGGCCATTGAATGCATGCTCAGGTGGGCTTCTTCGAGGTTGCTAGAGCTGCCTGTGTACACATCAATTGAAGTCGGTGGAATTCGCTCAATTAGAACGAATGAAGTCGTAACTGTGCTGACTCGAAATTGTTTCACGAATTCACCATAGTTTCTTGGTATTGGCGATTCAGGCGTAAGATCACGTGTTTGATTCTAGGTTCTCCGACTGATGATCTTGCTCAATTGACTCGTAAGAATGGTGTTCGAAATGAAATATGTCTATCGTATTCGATTTCTCTCGTAGGCAGGATTGAATAGTCGTGTCCTGTACTCGTGATAATTGTCGTCATTGCCAGTGACGCGCCTCGTGCACCAATTGGTCTCTGAACTCTTCTCCGCTGCCATTAGGGGGTTCAATTGAATGTGGTGACGATCAAGATCCGTGCTTGCAGTAGTCATGCTTCGAGATCTCGTTTGGAAGGCAGATGTCTCAATTGTTGACGTTATGATGTGGCACGTCGGAAATGGGGTAAACTCGCGAAATCCCGTGAGCGAAACGTATCCGTTTACTGAAAAAGCGTGAATAGTGTACGGGCACGTACGCCTTCGTTTGGCCTCATAGGCTTACATATGATAATTATAGGATACGGTTGCAATCTTTGATGCGAGTGATCGTAGATGTGGATGTATAGGTAAGATTATCGCTAGAGATCTAAGGCTCGTGGCGAGCCGACTATATAGAATGGCCATTACCTGGCTTTGGTCATGTGCCACCGTTACATCTGTCTGCTCATATCCCTTTATGACTAGCCGTGCATTATAACATGTGGACCTGTCAGCATTGTGTCTAGTCTTATAAACCCACTTAGAGCCAATCACCTTAACTTGTAGTTGCAGTGCTTCCCGGTAGTTCAGAGCGGAGAAGGTGTTATTGAGCAGGACCCATGTGCATTCTTCCTCCATGGCTGTTTTCCAGTGATCTTGTTGAGGTTATTCCATAGCTTACGCGGACCTTTATGGATCTGCAGTGGCTTCTGATACCGTTAGTGCTTCTGCGGAGGCTTTATCTTGACTTCTTGTGACACAACTCCCTATCAGCAGAGCTGGAGCTGCAGCCGCAGCTGGAGATCGTGGCGGTAGTTGGCTTAATTTCTGGATTGCTGCAGCCGAGCGCTGGGCAGTCTGATTCTCTCTGCGGAGGCGCCGGCTGTGGGCGATGCTTTGTGCATCTGCTGCCGAACTTTGGGCAGTCTGATCCTATCAGCGGAGGCGGCGGCTGTGGGCATTGTCTGCTTGCTTGTCAGGAGCTTCATGCATGTGAGATCTGGATCTCTTACCTAACTGCGTAGGGTGACTATCTTGTTCTAGGAAAGGCTTATCTCCGGTATCTATTTCCTCAACATATTTCTCATCCTCTGGTAATCCAAATACGTCGATTTCATTGGTTACATGCTGACATGACATGTGTGCATTTCTTATTTCGTCAAAGACGACGTCTGATTGGGTTTTCACCTTCTGCAATTCGCGATCCCATATCCCCCGCAATGTGTTTGAATCGTGTGTGAAGCCTACCATCATGTAGGGTTTGAATCTTGGGCCGAACTTGCCCTGGAGGCGTTAATGATCGGGAATGAGTCTGCTAGCGTAGCATCCGAATCGATTTAGGCTGTAAAGAGAGGCTTGATATGATATTTTGTTAACGTCAGCATCGTGCGTTGGTTTTGCCAAATCCATGCAGCATCTAGTGTGGCATTTTGTAAAGTGCATCATACCCATCGTGGTCGTTTTATCTTTGCAGGCCTTCATTTGGTGATCTCTGATGGAGATAGACTGCGGGATTGACTGCTTCTCCCCTGAACTGAACGGGAGCCTGGCAGTCGATCATCGTTGCCTGAGCCTTTTCAGTGATTGTACGGATCATTCATTCTGAAACGCCATTCTTATGATGAGCATTTGGAGGGCATCGCTCGTATGTAGTATAATGGGCCGCGAGGATATATCGGAAGATCTTACTGTTGTATCCTTGCCGTCCATCATGGCACCAGAATCCCTTGATCTCGTCTCCCATTAGGTCTACTCGGGGCTGAAATGACTGGTCGGTGGAGGTGCAGGTCACGGCGTTCATATTTGGGAGCAGCCATACAGATGTGTACCTCGTGTCGTGATCAATGAATCGTATATAGTATCTATTATCTCCGATGGTCAGTGTGGAGAAGGGACAGCACACATCCGAATGTACAAGTTCCAAAGGCTTCTTAGTGCACTTGACTGGCACTCTAATGAATTTTTGCTTGTGCTTGGCCTGGATGCAGACTGTGCACATTGAATCATTGTTTGTGTAACTGCCAATCAGAGTATTCTTGCCTGTACGATTTATGTGGGCTAGTTGTCGGTGCCATAGTGTCGATTTGAAGATTGTGAGAAACTTTCGAGTTGAATTAGTTTTTCCTGCGGTAGGTGCAGTTGGTGACAAGCATTCTCTCTTTCTCTTTTTCCCGTTTTCGGTAGTCGATGATACATCAGCAAATAATGTTTCTGTCCAGATGGAATGGCTCTATCAGAATGCACGCACTCAGTTGAAGCCATCAGAGACACACCGGTGGCAGATTACTGCGCACCCGGACTGAATACCACAAGACACGTTGCATATCGCCCTCCGAGTTGCTATATTACCGTTTCATCAGGCTATGTCGGTATCGGATTCGAAACGAACACTCTGGTGTTGAAGGCCAACTGTGACGCTTCGTAAGAATCGGTTCATTGGGTACGAGCTTGCATCGAGATTACCATGCGATGGGTGACGCTGTGTAAACCACTCCACGCATTCCTTCTACCAGCGCGCCGAATTCAATTCTCTCTTAACCAATTATACACATCATTCTAAGTTGCCAGATCTATGTGGCTATTGACAATCCATCGCTCATTCCGTCCGTTCCATGTGTTACTACAAGGCGCTATATCTGGAATTCCGTGTGCCCAGCCGACGATGTTTCCCACACTGAACATTTTCAAAGCAATGGCTGCTGGTGCTTTTGTCGCCTTTACATATTTTGAGACAGGATCCAAGTTACCCGAGTTATCAGGTATTGTGGTGAGCGGCAGGGCTAACCAATACTCAATGAAAGATGCATCCTTGTTTTCCAGCTTGATCTGGAATAGTCGTTGCAGTTGCCAGGGCACACGCCGATTAAGTGCGCCTTGACACCTCCCTGGGCGTTGCTTTACGCACACGCAGTCGTTCATTCGATCCCCTCTGAACCAGCTCTAGCTTCCTGTGCATCGACACATCCAATATATGCATTCACCTTCTAAACCCTCAACTTGAACGTTAATACAGTGGTGAATACAGAGCTCCATTGCTTGCAGTTGTTCATCTGATATATACATCTTGTTATGACTCTTATTTATTATAAACTCCCATGTGCTGGGGACTATTGCCGCACGGTGCGTTGCATCTTGCGTATTATCGAGTAATGCTCTGAAGTCTTGGATCATAGTGTCAGGATGCTTTCCATCACGGGGGTTTTGGGGCCTCATGAATTCGGGCTTCGCATATGACTGGGAGCTCCGAGGGGCAGCCAGATCAGCACTGGAAGGGAAGACATTGCAGGCGGCAGCGCTGATCTGCCAAAGCTGAGCGAGGGCTTGGAGATTGAGCTCTCAGATTTGGAAGCAGACAATGCGATGCTGACAGGTGATTACTGGTGGTAGGTAGTTGAAATTGAGATTGGAGGCGTTCCAACCGTCCTTGAGGTTGGTTTAATGTGCTTGTTCATGTCTCTCGGCAGAATACTGTTACAAGGCTCCATATTTATGAATCTGCTCAGCACAATGAGACAGCTAGTGCATCTTCGGAAAGCTGAGGTCGGCATGTAACTCTTTGAACATATCTATCTCGTGGCTGATATAATCTTGCTTGGCGTGGCTTTCGCACCGCTTCTTGGACTGCGTCCCATTTTACGCCTTTGTTTCCTCGTCTAGCTTAGACTTCTTCTTGAGTTCAGTTCTCAGCACATTGGCTTTGGTCTTCGCATTTTTGCCGAGTCGCCTGAGAAACACAACATCTTTGAAGGTGTGAAAACAGTGCAAGGCGTCCTCCATGTAGCTCAATGTTGCATCATGGAGAGATTTATATCGACCATAAATATAGAGTTCTAACAATGCCCGGGTGCATTCAATTGCTCGATTGAATATGGGACTCTGAGCGGGGCTTCCGCCTCACAGAGACCGGTTTACAACTCCAAGCTGGTACCGACTCATTACCATCATCTTCTTCCCATTCCATTGAGAAACTTCCTCATGTGACTTATGTTTTGGTGTGAGGTCGTGGTAACCAAGCACGGATAACCAGATTGCATTGTACTTGTCGAGCCCTTCAGGGGTCTTCTCGAAGTGGAAAATCCAGTTCTGGAGGTGGTCAAGCATGCCGATTTGCATTGTATGGAGGAGGTCGGCCTTAGGGAGGTCGCTTACAAAGCAGGGAATGTGTGGAAATACATTGAACCCTCGGTGAACCGGGTGCGACGAGAGTTCGGCATCGGCTGCCTTGGTGTTGGCATTGCTGGGCGGTCTATATAGGTTGTGAACCCGCTGGGGGTCTTGCTTGTCAGGATGCAAATCATCTCCAAGTTTGTTCTTTGGACACCCACACCAAAAACAGACATGCCGCTTAAGATGATGTAGGTCGCCATATTTTGGACAATCTGCAAGCCATGCTGTTACATCAGCAACAACTCTAGTTTCCGTCTGAACCAGCCGGGTGTTCCGGACGGCTCTGATGGCTTGGACGGAACCTTTTACCCTCTGACGGAGAATTACACGCTTTCCGTCACCCAGGAGACGGGTCTCATTGCATAGCAGAGCACCAGGGAGCGTCGGCGACAAACCTGGGAGCGTCTCGGAGCACCTCGAATCACAGTAGAGCCTTCTGGGAAAAACAACAGCTTCTTTGGGAACACTGCTGGTGCGCCTGGAACTCATAGCTACTACTGATGGTGCAATGCTTTTTAAAACTCATGTATTTAGGTTGTACTCTCATCTATGTGTCAATGTATCAATATAGCTACCAATCGACAACTCAGAGATACACTCCGAGGCCGTGATCGAGTGAGTTTTGAGATGCACTTGGAGGCCGAGATTGAGTGAACTGAGAGCTGCACTTGGAGCCCGTGATCAATCCAGTTTGGAGATGCACTTGGAGGCCGAGATCGAGCTAGTTTGGAGATGCACTTGAAGGCCGAGATCGAGCGAATTGAGAGCTGCACTTGGAGACCATGATCAATCGAGTTTGGAGAGGCTCTGGGAGGCCGAGATCAAATGAACTGTGAGCTGCACTTGGATGCCGTGATCAATCGAGTTTGGAGATGCACTTCGAGGCTGGGATCCAGCAAGTTTCGAGATACACTTTGAGGCCGAGATCGAGTCAACTGAGAGCTGCACTTGGAGGCCGTGATCAATCGAGTTTGGAGATGCACTAAGAGGCTGAGGTCAAGTGCACTGAGATGCCCTGGCAGGCCGTGATCGATCGTGTTTGAAGATGCACTTGTAGCAGGCTATGATCGAGCGAGATTGGAGGAGTACTTGGAGGTGGTCGACCTGGAGGCGGTTGGTGGGAGGTGCGCCACGTGCTGAAACCCTGTTCATCAGTTAGTTAACTCGAAACCGAGGGACTGTGACGAGATGAGTTTACCATTGAAGCTCTTATAGAGAATTGGCTGGTGGCGGTGGATCAATAGGGAGGTAGACCGGAAGCTGAAGCAACATTCAGTGGTTAACTCGAAATCGTGGGAATGAAGGCACGACAGACAATCTTAGGTGTATGCTGTGCTGGGTGTATGCCGCCCTCAGTGTTAGCACATGATGATAGCATGGAGAGATAGAGAGGAATGACTTGACTTTGTGTTCTTGCGATGATGGTAGAGTTATGGAAAAGAACGAGAGAGATGGGGATGAAGATTGAAGCGATCTGGAACATACGAGCGGCTATGAGAAATCAGGAGTACGACTTGCCCAATTGGGTCTAAAAGAGACCTGATTGGGTTTAGAAGACCTCGTATCAGTGTTATTACCTGCCAGATGTAGACTTGTATGTGCAGTATTGGGGATGGTTAATTGACTCGCACACCAAATTCTCTCAAGTCCCAGTTTCTCATGATTATTTCCCCCATCTCCTCTGATCTCTCTCTTTCTTGTGCTCAACTCTACCATCACCAACGAACACGAAGTTAAGTCATCCCTCTCTATCTCTCCATGTCATTATCATGAGTTAACACCGAGTACAGCATACACCAAGTACAGCATCATCCCAAGATCGACTGTAGACCGCTTCCAGCCAGTTTCTCATCTCTCGGCGGATGTTGTACCCAACTCTCTACATTCCCACAATTACAAGTTAACCAATGAATAGAGTTTCAGCGGCCATCGCGCCTCCCTCCAAATTGACAGCCTCCAAGTACTCCTCCAATCTCGCTCCATTGCAGCCTGCAAGTGCATCTCCATACACGCTCTGTCACAGACTCAGAATGCATCTCTGAGTTCACTTGATCTCGGCATCCAAGTGCATGCCCAAACTCACTCAATCACAGCCTCCAAGTGTATCTCTGAATTCACTTCATCTCGGACTCCACGTGGATCTCCAAACTCGCTCGATCACGGCCTCCCAGTTCATCTTCAAACTCAATCGATCACGGCCTCCAAGGGCATCTCTCAGTTCACTAAATCCGGCCTCCAAGTGCATCTCCAAAATCGCTCGATCACGGCCTACCAGTGCATCTCCAAACTCAATTGATCACAACCTCGAAGTTCTTCACTCAGTTCACTTGATCTTCGCCTCTAAGTGCATCTCCAAACTCGCTCGATCATTGCCCCCAAGTATTTAGTTAAGGAGCGATGGTGGGTGTACAGAGATACAGGGGTAACGGAGGTTGAATGAGCAACGCGGAGTATATATTCGGGAGACCCCGGGGTAGATAGAGAGCATCTCATTTTCATCTCATCTTGTCATACAACCAAAATAAACACTCTACCGTTCCCAACATTTGGTCTCACTCCCTCTTTCCGACATTTCATGCATGCTCACGGCCAGGTAGTATCATATCTTCTCACCTGCTTCCTACACTCCTCGAGCTTAATGTAGAAAGAACATGAGGAAAGATTTTCGCAGCAGCAATCCCGATGCAAGCGTATACCCAATGAACCCATTCCGATGTATGGTCACAGTTGGGTACAGTGCCAGAGTGTTTATATACAATAGGAGACTGACAGAGTGACAAGAAATGGCGAAAGAGCGATCGGAGGGCGATATGCAACGCGACGCGTAGTATTGACGTCGGGTGAGGAGTAATCCGGCAACGAGGTGTCTCTGACGCAGCCAATTCGCCTCGACGGAAATGTTTTTTGCTGATGTAAAACCCGTTTGCAACACTTGCAGTTGCCATCTGCACAGAGAACATTCTAATACCCGCTGTCGGCGCTGGGATGGTGTTTAAAGATATTTGGCTGCAGTACCCTCCGGAGTATTTTGTTCAGCACCTGTCATGTTCTTTGCCACTGCTCATCCAGCCGTGTCTGAGGAGTATTGCGGTTCTTGATTGGAATCGGTAGGAGAGCGACCCTTACAACGCGGTGCCTTTGAGGGCCTCTCGCGGATCTTCGAAGATAGATTGCCAATTGTCAGATATACACGCCACTCTTTCTTGTCGCCAGCAAAATTCGAGACATGTGTTCTGTTGGACATGAAGATCAAGGGAGCCAGTGTATCTCCCACTCTGAGAGTTGACTCAAGAGCGATTTGCACGTTATTATCGTCGAGTATCTCTCCTTAGCTGTGTCTCCTGTTCTAGTCCAGTCACGGAGGATGGCCCTCCCTAGAGAGACCGGTCCATTCATGGAGTACCACCCTCCGTAACTGAACTGGTTGTTTCGCGCAGTGTACACTTGGTGAATGCTCTACACGCATATATTCCCACGGATGTATGCGCTCTCAGCTGGCCATGTCCAGCTGAATTAATTATCGCAACCAATGGCATTCAGCCCAGCGCAACTACGTGCATTCAGCCCAGTGCAACTATGCACCTTCAGCCCAGCGAAATGATGGAGTTCAATGCACAAACAATGGTGTTTTTACATCACCATCTAGTACTTTCAATCTTAAATGGAAGACAACACCACCTGGACCCAATCACAATCAACAGCGACTTGAAGCAAATACACAGGGAGAGGCAACAGCGCAGACATACTCCACTTCCGTTGGTGATGGCAACAAGAGCGTAGAGGAAAACGACGAAAGTGATTTGACAGAACTGGATATTGAGGAAGGAGAGGGTCTCGAGGAGTACAAGGATGTGGACAAGGAGGAGGAGGAGGAGGAAGAGGACGATGTAGAGGAAGAGGCCAACGAGGAAGAAGAGCTGGATTCAAGTCAGGATATGTAGCACAGTGTAATTGTAGTTGCACCACGACATTGACTGTAAATAGCATATGTATGTATGCTCTGCGAATGAACCAGTCCAGTCACGGAGGTGGGGTGCAGGTGTACACTCAGTGAATGGACCGGTCTATCCGCGGAGGGACATCCTCTGTGACAGGACTAGAACATCTCCCACCACCAGTCCACATTGTGCATTTCGGTATAGAGGCGGTTCGGGCGGGTATCGCTGTTAAAGCAACCCTGATGGGCGAAAATGAGATGCTCGGAGTTCGATGGCTGCCGTTTCAACTATCTCATTCTTTTCATGATGTCTCGACTCCAGAATTTGATAGGGTGTTGGTGATTGTCATTCAATCTCATATCCTCGAGAGGGTGTAGTTCCGACTCGCCGAGAGACTGATCCTCTGGGATGCCAGTCACGCGCTTCTGAACGCCATCCTGGTTTCTGAAGGGTGGAGGACGCAGAGTGGTGTTTTCTTCCTTCAGCACGTTGTCATCGTACATGTTTATACACTCCTTCTTGATCACACACTGGATTCAGTTGTACTCTTCACGCATCCCAAACGGGTAGTACGGATTGATCTGTTGGTTCATCTCAACGCAACCCGGAGTGTTGCGTTCCAATGGCTCGGCAATGTAATCGATCAACGGAGGGCAGGCGCTTGGGTAAATATCAGACCACAGGAGAGGTGGCGGACGTTCAGACTCCGAGTCTGCCATGTTTTCAACGTGTCCAATGAAGGGTAGTGCGCCCAAGTCCTCGATTGAATTTTTGTTAGCGTTGAATTCAGGATGCTGAGTGGGTTCAACGCGTCGGGGCGCGCTGCGAACAGTCAGATTTTTCTGGCACCCAACTTGAAGGTGTTATGGATGGTTCAATTTGATATGTTTAGGTCGCCAGCTGTCTGAGGTGAACTTCATTCGGCATGAAACTTCGGGGGAACGGAAATGGTTCTTCTCTGGCATTCTTGACGATAAGTGAGGAGTGGAGTATACAGTGTTGAAATGGAGGAAAGCTAATGCCGGGACTGAACAGCCTCGTGAGTAAGCTCATGATACTTTCAGCTAACTTATTTAGCCTCAATACCATCACAAGGAGGTTTCTTACACGCCAGGAGTTGCAAAAATGCTGCATGCGCGATGTCCCATAAGACTATGAATAAAGTAAAACAAATCCAACTAAAACAGGTACAAAAGTCAGTAATAAAATAAACCTTGAGCAATCCAAAAACCTCGTGATGCATGTAATAATTAATGTCTGAGATAAATAGATTAGAACAAAGGAAACGAACAAGACAAGAACCCTACCCTAATCTGAACACAACGACCACTGCCTCGTCTGCAACCCGAGGACTGGTTCACTCCTCACCTACCGACCAATCCTGGCCTGCTTCCCGGAGAGGGACGTCTGGAAGACCGACATCGGGGTAAGGGACATCAGCGAGATGGACATCAGGGAGAGCGACATCTGGGAGACTGTTGCCACCTGCCAATTCAATCAGCATCTGCTGATCCACATCCACATCCACATCCACATCCGAGGTATTTCCGGCTGCCTCATCTTCTCGCAGAGTTGGCACAGCTGGGCGAGGTTTTTGCGGCATAAAATGCCACAAATGCTCCATCCCGCTGACGGGACGAGTCACCAGAGTGCGTGGTCGTGGGCTAGGCTCCGGGGTTTGTGGCCGTGGGTTAGGCGCCGGAGGTTGTGTCCTTGGCGTATGCTCACGCATCTCCTGGTCTTGCTCAGGTAGCAGGAGTGGCTGATTGTATACCATAGTATCAACATCGTCAGCCAATGTCTTTACCATCTCTCCATGGCCAAGCATCTGAGGTTCTTTGCCATCATCCTCATCCTGATCCTCCTCATCATCCTCATCCTCCTCCTCCACCTCCTCCTCATCTTCCTTCGCTTCATCTTCCTCCTCATCATCGTCACCGTCCTTTTCCATATCCACATCGCTGTCTAAATCAATTCTGTCCGCTGCGTCGACATTATCCTCCATGCACATATCCACATCAGGGTCATCTTTTGAGTCATATTCATCGTCCAACTCGGTCGAGTCACTATCACCATCGGAGGAAATTTACCCAGCCTGTGATGCTTTCGGCTCTAATTATACCCACTCTACTTAGCCCTCAGTGTCTCAGTCTGCCTCATACATTTCCTTCTGCAACTGCACAGCAACGGCACGAGAGATATCATCTCCTCCTGGCGTGTATTTAACAATACCTTTCCCTTTACCATTTCCCTTCTCCTTCCCCTTCCCTTCCTCGGTTTCCTTCCCCTTCCCTTGCACCTTCCCAACATTTTTCCCATTCCCCTTCCAGGTCCCTTTCTAACCACCCGGCATGTCCTCCTCACCCTCCCTGTCGTCATTGTCATTGGCATCGCTAGGCCGGCTTCTTCCACCACTCTGTAATGGGCGGGGTCGGGCGTAAGTGATATTGGTAACAAATAATGTTTTTCGAAAACAGGGCAAGAAGCTGGAGGTTCGTTTCGATGGAATCAAGACAAGACAACAGTCCAAACTATTTCAAAGTCGTAACTTGCTTTGCTATACAAGAGAATGAGTAAAGAGAGAAGAAAAGGAAATCCTCCAACGCCAAACAACACTCTCTTTATATACAATCCGTCTGCCATCCTCAAACCATTCCTCATGCTACGATGTACCATCCGAATCTCAACCCATGATCTTACACACCACTCCACCATTCCTTATTGTAATAATCACGCCCCATCATCCGACGTCGCAACACCTCAGACCACTTCCCTATCGTACTAGATTATACCGGCACCATCTCGCCGCTCCTTCCGCGTCTTCCAACGTCTCCGTCTTTCTGTAACACAATTCCTTCGACACCGCCAGAATCTTCCTTCCTTATTCCCAAGTATCTCCGTACCTGCCTCCGCCGTGACAGCATCCCCCCCTTAGGCTCGAGGTTCTCAGAGAGCACTTTCCAGCGGTCCAGGTTTTGTAGGGTATCGTTGATGGAATTCCTCCACTGCTTGTAAACCGTCGACATACTTTGCAGGTTCCCAAGTAAGGGAACCATATCCCGTCCCTGGAACCAAATACTGTAACTGATTCCGATACACTCGAATATCCTCAACCCCTGATACTTGATATTCTTCCTCACCATCAACTTCAATGGTGGGAGGAGGAAGTACCACCTGTCCTTCTAAGGGATCCTCAACTACCGGGTCCAAAAGTGAAACAGGCTGCACTTGATGAATCCTTATTGACGCAGGTAACTCCAGCTCATAAGCATAAGGGGAAACTTGCCCTCGTACCCGAAAAGGTCCCAGGCGTTTCCAATCCAGCTTGCGAGTGGGGCGAGTAGTTCATACATTACGGGCATCCAACCATAACTTAGATCCTACTTGAATATTGGGTGCAGGAATACGTTCCCGATTTGTGCCTTCTTCCTGTACCGCATGACTCCGCCTCTTCTCAACTGGTATGTGTTCATGAATCTGTTGCATCGCCGCTTGGACTTGATCTGCCTCGCAACGTCGTTGATCTTGTTCCTGTGTGGGTCCTCCGGCAAAGGACATTTGGGTGTTTACGCCCTGCACTGCAAAGAATGGGGTACACTTTGTAGACTCAGATACTCCATTATTAGCAGCAAACTCGGCAAGGGGTAACCACTGTACCCAATCATCCTGCTGATGATTTACAAACACCCGAAGATATTGCTCCATCCCAGCATTCATTCGTTCCGTCTGGCGATCTGTTTGTGGATGAAACACTGTAGACATCAGTAGGTCTATCCCAAGCCGGGTGCATATCGGGTCCCAAAAGATCGAAGAAAACTGAGGTCTTCGGTCCGAAACAATCGTCTTTGGCAAGCCATGCAGGCGTAGCACTTCTCGAAGAAAAAGTTTAGCTAACCCTACCGCGTCTATTGTTGAATGGCAGGGAATAAAATGACGCATCTTCGAGAGTCTATCGACCACTACCCAAACAGCATCAAACCCTTCACACTCGGGTAATCCTACTACGAAATCCATCGAAATATCTTCCCATGGTTTCTCTGGTACTTGCAATGGTCGGAGAACTCCGCACTTTGCATGCCTCGAGGTTTTCGATCGTTGGCAGCTATGGCAGTTTCGTACATACTGATCCACCTGCTTCCGCATATCTTTCCAGTAATACTTCCTATCCAGAAGGTCGAAAGTCTTCGCCCGTCCTGCATGTCCCGCTAATGCAGTATCATGGTGCTCCTGTATTAATCGTAGCCGTAATTGGTCTCCCTCAGGAACATAACGCCTTCCACGATACCACACCTGTCCCTCGTGCTCCGTACATTCTGCTATTGTAATCTCCTTCAAACTAGCCCCTTGTCTTATCGCCTCTAATACCTTATTTGGTAGCGGATCATCCTTATAAGCTTGAATAAAAAGATCGGATATAGAAGGGGCTTCCCGATCAGATATATTGTTGGCCGATATTCTCAATTGTTCTGGACGATTATGCGGTTTCAGAACCACCTGTTCCATATTTTTTAATCTTTCATCCCCCCCCTTAGGGAGGTCTCCCGGCCTCCTCGTTAAAGCATCCACCTTTCCATTCGATTTCCCTGGTCGATAAACAATCTCATAATCAAACCGTGTCAAGAATTCAGACCACCGTGCTTGTCGTCGATTTAAGAGCGTCTTTGTCATAAAATATTCGAGATTCTTATGATCAGTTATCAATTTTAAGGGATATGCGGCACCCTCACACTCAGGTCTCCATTCCTCAAGTGCCTTGATAATTGCCATTAGCTCTTTATCATATATATCATAATTACACTTTGCCGGTGAATGTTTCTGTGAGTAATACGCCACAGGATGTAACACTCCTTCATTATCTCGTTGTGACAATACTCCTGCGGAAACTTAATCGGATACATCAGTCTCAATGGTTACCTCCCTCTCATGATCAAAATGTCGAAGTGCCGGTGCTGTAGTAAACGCAGTTACCATCGTATCGAAAGCGAACTGTTGTTCTTACTCCCATACAAATGGTTCATCTTTCTTTGGAGGCCTGGTTAATGGCTCTGCTTTCTCAGAATACTTAGGAATAAACTGTCGATAATAATTGCAAAACCCCAGGAATTGTTGTACTTCAAAGAGGTTATTCAATCGTCCGTTCTCCGTCTTCTTCTCCCTACTCCAATTCCGGACTCTTTCGACCTTATCCTCATCCATAGAAATCCTTTTTGTTGATATAATTAATCCCAAATACCTTACAGTTTCCTTATGAAATTCGCATTTTTCTGGCTTCAGGTACAACCCTGCTTCCAGCAATCGTTGCATAATCCATTTAACATGGCCAACATGTTCCTCCTCGGAATCACTATATATTAAAACGTCATCCAAATATGCCGAAGCAAAATTGTCCAGAGCTTCTCTAATGGCATTATTAATATACCCTTGGAAATCCGCTGGTGCATTCGTTGTGCCAAACTGCATCACTGTAGGCTTATACAGCCCATATGTCGTCCGAAAAGCTAACTTATGTTCATCCCCCTCCTTCACCCGGAGAAAATTATATGCTCCTCGTACATCCAGCTTCGTATATATTCGGGCGTTTCCTAAAAGATTCAATGTTGCTTTTATCAATGGGAGGGGGTATCGGTTCTTTATCGTTTTACTATTAATATCTCGATAATCAATACACAACCGTAACCCTCCTCCAGGTTTTTTCGTGAATAATACCGGAGCTGCAAAAGGTGAAGATGATTGCAGAATGAATCCCCTGGACATATTCTCCTCAAGCCATTCTTTCAAGACAACCTGCTCTGCTCTCGACATTGAATATAATGGTCCCCATGTTGGTGTTTCTCCATCCTTCAAGCGGACTTCATGATCGATTCCTGGCCGATGTGGTGGTTGTCTATCTGTCAGCACTTTATTAAACAGCAGAAGGAATTCATGATACTGTTCGGGAACAATCTCCTCAAGAGGGTGTGCTTTCAGATCCCTTGTCTCAATTGCTTTATTAATATCATATAATGAGGCCTTAAACAATGTAAGTCTCCCTTTTTTAACTGTCCGGAAAAATGAAGCTCCATTCAGCATAACAATATCTCCTCGAAACGGTCTCAAAGGTCGAACCTTTGGTTCGAATATACCTTGACTTTGATTTACTGGTTCCGGAGGTTCCTCTGTAACGCTTTGTACCGTTACTGATGCATCATGGCAATGTGTAGTGCAATATTGTGATCCAAACGTAAGAGTATTGGATGCAAAACGCAAGGCGACATCATGTAATCGTAGCCATGGGATTCCGAGGACGATTGGGTAATGTCCTAACTTCGTAATAAACATACGTAACTGTTCCTTATGTTCTTGAATCTTCATCCCAACTTTGCCAATATGCGTGATATCTCCTGATTCGATAAGTCTTCCATCAATGAGTTCCACCTGTTTTCTTTCCTTCAACTCCTGAAGGGGTATCTGATGATGGCGAGCAAAATCTTGATCCATAAATGCAATGCCAGTAGCTCCGCAATCAATCAGTGCATGCGTAGGTATCTCCTGGTTATTAATGGTCAATGAACAGGTTATAACTAAATGTTTGCCTTCCATTGATCCTTCCAATACCTCCACCTTGCTAACTGATAATCGCGAAATTCCAAAACATTTTAAAGCATTTAAAACAAAACTTTTTCCGTCAACCAAAGGGCAATCCTGCCTGGGTCGACCTAGTCTTTTCCCGATTCCTCGGAACCTTCCTTGGTTCCTACTTCCTTGACCTCTGCTCCCGATGCCTTAAACGTCTGAGCCTTTTTTCTTGCCGCACATTCCGCTGCCTTATGGTTAAACCCACCACAGAATAAACACCTCCCGTCCGCAAACCTCTTCGCCCTTTCCTCAGCCGAAATCCTTCTCTTGCCTGCGCTGAGATCCATTGTTGCAGGTCCAGTATATCCGGCAACCGTTCCAGCAGGGGCTGCTTCAGGAGCCTTCGAAGTAGGAGGGGGCCTGGGGGAAGCAAAACCTATCCCGCTTCCTTTATTCTGGGCTGCTTTCTCCACACTTCGTTGTCGAATTTGATTATCCAGCTTCTGGCAGAGCGTTACGAACGCTGGGAGCTCGTCAGGCATATCGCTATAAGTAAAGGAGTCTTTCATTTCTTCAGACAACCCCATCCTTAGAGCATTCCGAAGGGCCGAGGGATTCCAATCCAGATTGGTGGCAATAAGTTGAAACTCAGCGTAATACTGAGGGAACTCGCGGTTCTTTTGTTTAATCTCCCACATTTTCAGTTCGGCGGTAGCTACTCAGTCGGGGTCCCCAAAAGCTGCTTCCAGGAGTTGTATCAAAGCTGGTAGGTCTTCCAATCCTATCGTTCCGTCCTCCCGGACGTGTGGTAAGATCTGGCCAAAGGCAACTCCCCTCAGGCGGTTGAATGCGTACTGCATCTTCGACTGTTCGTCGGGACAGCTGGCAGGCTTGTGTCGTATGACCATCCGGAGTTGAGCAATCCAGCCTCTCAACTGAGTTCGATCCGACCCAGGAAAATCTGGGGAGTCGGGAAATTTCTGGCCTCTGTCCTCCGGGGCCTGGGGAGCAGCTGGAGCCGCCCTGGCTGCCAACAACAAGGCATTAGCTAACTGTGTCCTCAAACTGCGGACTTCCTCTCCAGATTGTCGTGCGTCCCGGGTCATGTCGTCCAGTTCCTGTTGAAGATCCTCATTGGTTCCCAGGGCCGGTAGTCTTCTCAAGGCTTCGTCCCGCTCGTTCCTCAGAGTCTGTATCTGTCGTTCCAGCTCCGTATGATCGCACTGCGGGGGCAGGAACTGTCTCGTCTGTAGGTCTGTGATCTGCCGCTGTAGGTCGATGAGCTGTTGTGGATGTTGGCAGACCATCTGTACCTCTCGGATCGGTTGGGAGCACAGTGCTACCCGCATTAATACCTCTTGTGTCTGTATGAACGCCTTCCTAAGCTGTTCGCTCCCTATGTTGTCTTTGTCGATGTCGATGAGTGCCATGATGGTGCCCTGATCTTCGATGGATACCAGGGCCGCCCAAGGTTCCGTTGAACTTGACAATGCAACGAACTAAGCAAATCTACCAGTGCCAGTTATATGCGTCGAGCTCGGAGGGGGTCGGGGTCAGGGGTACTACAACAATCAGTGGAATCCCTAGAGACTTTGCTGTTGTTGCTGCTGCTGCTGCGTGTCCGATTGTCGAGTGAGTTCCGGCGCAATTGTGTCCTTCGCAATCGCACGGTTCTTCGGGATCACAGGGAAACCAGGAGTGTGCTCCTGTATACCGAGTCCAATGTGGTCCAAATACGGGATCGTTGATATCAAGTCCGCCGCCTTCCTTGGTTGCGTCGGTCCAATGAGTATTCCAAGAGGAGGGGACAGCTGACGGTTCGCAAAAGTAAGCTTCGAGGGGTTCTTCCTCGAAGGATGCTGTAAGTATAGCTTCGATACTCTTGAAAGCGTTCAAAGGTTCAGGTTCAAAAACAACGCAAGGAATTCCAGCAAGATCAAACCAATTCGTTCGAGAAGTACAATTACTGTCGTACAAGTGCATCCGAGAATGGTGATCTATGGGGGTACTGACGTATGTGAAATCCGGTGAGTCGTCGTAATTCATCGACGCAATCGTCGCAAAGGTGAATCGAATGATGATTTGATGCTAAGTAAAACCAATAAGAAACGGAGCAAGGTTCGGAACAATACTGACACCCTGTCGAGGGATGTAGGCACATTCAATATCAAGTACGATATTTGTAGGACACGTTCCAGTGTAACGGGCGGGGTCGGGCGTAAGTGATATTGGGAACAAATAATGTTTTATCGAAAACAGGGCAAGAAGCTCGAGGTTCGTTTCGAGGGAATCAAGACAAGATATGAGTTGAAACTGTTTCAAAGTCGTAACTTGCTTTGCTATACAAGAGAATGAGTAAAGAGAGAAGAAAAGGAAATCCTCCAACACCAAACAACACTCTCTTTATATACAATCCATCTGCCATCCTCGAACCATTCCTCATGCTCCGATGTACCATCCGAATCTCAACCCATGATCTTACACACCACTCCACCATTCCTTATCGTAACAATCACGCCACCTCATTCGACGTCACAACACCTCAGACCACTTCCCTATCGTACTAAATTATTCCGCCACCATCTCGCCGCTCCTTCCGCGTCTTCCAACGCCTCCGTCTTTCTGTAATACAATTCCTTCGACACCGCCAGAATGTTCCTTCCTTATTCCCAACTATCTCCGTACCTGCCTGCGCTGTGACACACCCAGCTCTCCGGGATCTGCCACGTTGTCATCATCATCATCCTCGTCCATTTCACATCACAATTCACTCGTCTAACAGCCAGGAAGTCGCCTGGCTTTTACTGCCGACAGCTTGGTGGCTCAATCTTTGCCCTGAGGTCATCGCTACCATACCAAGCGAAATGCTCGCCGGTGCGTTTAACCTTCACCGAGCTGGTTGTAGGCGGATTGGAGGGACCAATATGATCCCCGAAGGCATGTGGGTTGTCCCACATCCAATTGTTCATTTGATCACGGGTTTTGGAAAACAAATGCCCCATATATGAGCGGAGGGCTGCCCACCACTCCCGAAAAGGTGAACTCCTGCTCCTGAGGTGCGGCCACATCAGCTGGAATTGTGATCAGAGGCAAGTCGTGTCTGGATCGAGAAAGATTATCTCATAAAAGACATCCCAGGCCCTCTCATCATTGACGCCGCAATCATTGTATATCCGTATGAGTCCACTGAAGTGTTCCGAGATGAAACACATTGTACGGTCCCAATGCAATGACAGGCATCGATTTATAACCGATGTCGGAATTTTTGCCCTGGCTGTTGCCGTCCCCTTTCCTGTGTAGCTGCCATTTGGTGCCATCGCTGTGAGTTGAAAATGACTCTACATCTGACGCATTAGCATTATGATACAGTTCCATGTAGCTAATGCAAACCCAGAAGAAACATACAAAGTTGTGTAGGTTATCGGAGATGTTTTGGAACGAGATCCGCTGATTTGTGTAAGTCACATGTGTCGAGTGAGTTGAGGATGCTGGCGGTGTGTTAAATAGGGGAGAAAAAGAGAATGGAGGTGAAGGCCGGAAGAAGGGATATATATGCTCGAGTTCCTGCGATTTGGTTCATATCCTGCATTTCATTGCTTAATCAACAAAAAACGGTCCAGCCTTCTTCTTGCACAATCACCAGGCACTTTCTGAATGAGGAGCCTCGAGACGGGATTTAGTACTCCCAGTGAAGACAGTTTGCAATGCCGGGCGTTGCTTGGGCATCTCATACCACTTTTACTGCACAGACCTCGTGCATCTCAGAGCAAACTGAGTATTTTTTAAGTTGGCCCGACTGTGCAACTATCCAGCACGGCTACCAATGCCTAGCAGGGGAAATTGCACACTCAACTGCTCTCATAGGATAGAGAATACATCATTGTTCCCATTGCAATGCTGTTAGCTCTGCCAAAGGGGGATTTCCATTGGGAAGCGGAGGATAAACACAATCAAGGGTTCGAATTATTGTGCCAAGAACGAGTCCAATATGATGATAATCACACCAAGAAGGCTTAAACACCCTCCAAGCAGTGACAATAGACCTTCAGACGTTGCTGTATCAGTGAATACCAATGCTGAGTTTAATCAGAGTTTGATCTGATCGCAGTTAACCCTATAATTGAATGCTTTCGAAGAGATCTCATCACCGAGTATTTTAAGGGTTTAAAGTGTAGGATGGTCTATACTGCGCCTCCCGTAGTTGTCGAAACCCTTACAGGTCGGTCAAATTGGAGCCTACCTTGCCTGCCGTTGCATATGCATACACAGGCAATTATTCCTACATTCCTTTTGTGGAACATCAATATCAGACTGTGCCGTCCAAAGCCCCCACCTTGACATGACTCTGGTCGTACGAAATGTTCGAAGTCTTACTAATCATCATAACCAACAAAAGCGTAGGGCCTTTAGGGAATTCTCAACTACGGTCTGGTATGATACACATTTCCGTACCGGCTGTCAAAAGGGATTCCTCTCAAGGAGGGAGTTAGTAAGCCTCTACAATCCCAGGTCAGAACTCCATCCCCTCATCTTCGCTGAACAATTGTCACATTGCAGATATCACTCAACGCGCGACTTCCACCCCGTCCGCTACACAGCGACAGTCAATCAATACTCTAACCGCCACGGCGTTTAAAAGCAGTGGTAGCACACCACTTCCCGGATGAACCTCAACCTGTCGCGTTGTATCCAGCTCTGCATTCGGCATTGCTATCACTACCACTCTTCCTAGCCGTCTTGAAAACCTGCCTACCGCCATCCCAAATCCAGAAGCCAGTCCAATCGTTTCAAATCCATTCCGAACACGAGCTACCGAAAACAATCAGAGACAGAGGCAGTGGCAATTGTGACCGCAGGTGGTGTCTACACCTCGATCAATGTTCTCCGGCAGTCGCAGCCTCCATCGATTGGGTCATTCAGACATGACGCGTCTTGTGTTTTCATCGGGCAGACTCCTCGAGCTCTACATGTGGAACTGACAGCCATTTACGACTGCAAGCGACTTGGAGACCGTAAGTTATGCAACGCGACGCTTTTAGAAAGCACGAGCTGAAGCCCCCACTGGCAGATAATAGAGACATACTGGAACACTGCTATGCAGCAAAACATCATTTGGTCCATAGCATTTGAGGTGTGCACAAAGGAGATCTTGAAAGAGGTTGGGTGAAGCAGCGGCCCACATTGGATATTACACACTCAAACCAGTACCAGGTTCGCCCACAAGTTGTTAAGGATAAATCCCATTCCGTTCAATCAGCAAGAGACAACATAGCAGAACTTTATGATCTCCACCACTTTGAATCAGCCCCAGAGCGTGTGGAATTCATTGATTCCCTTCTGGCAGACAATAAGTATCTTTTTCGTGCAGCAGAGCGTGTGGAAGGTGGTGTACGCGGCCCGAATCCAATGCAGAGAGAGTCAAATGCTGCCAACGAATAGCCATCATACACTTTACTACCTGGCGGAAGCTATGCTCCGGTATATCTAAATGAAATTTTATCATTTGGCAACTAACCGCAGTACGTATGCGGATGGATTTTATTATTTCATGATTAACAACAAGGATGGTCATATACCCTCTCCACTGATCATGTGTACCGGCACTGCGTTACACCATTCTCTCCTGGAGTGGCAAAAGAACAAAGGTGTTAATCCGAAAGCTTCCAAGTCAAAGCTGAAAGCGGACAGACCTGATCGCTCGAACTACTTCAATCATAACAATGACAGTGGTAAGGATGCATCCTGCTGCACTGCGACAGGTCCCAAGTTGTTAACCTCACCTCGCATTACAGACACGTAAACTTTCTTGATGAATACATGGAATACACTACCGGAGAGCTAGCAACGGAGCGTGCATAACAACACTCTTGCTATATTCAAGGGTCAGATCCAGCAGGGAGAGAACCCAATGCCGGCCTTTGTCAGCAGCAGGGAAGAAGCGCGTGTTGACAATGCAATTCTTCATGACTATTTGACCTCCGATGTGGTGCTGGGGGAGCCTGAGATCAGAAGCACTGACCCACTCATCTTGATAGAGGCAAATTGCACGAATGATGAACTGGATTTCGGGATGCAAGGGAGCAGTGGTGATTACGAAGAGGAAGGTGATCAAAGAGATGAGCGGGATGTCAACCGCGACGCCAGCCGGCAACGATGGCCGGCGATTGAACATGAGGGATTTGACTTCAGAACCAGTGATGTCAGCGGGTATGTGGGCAAGGATGGTAATGATGCGAATGAAGATGCGGATCAGGAGGAAGAAGCATCGCAAGCCGATGATGAATCGACGCACAATGTGGAGGACTGAGGGCATAGTAGGTGATATTGACAGGTGTGAGTGCGACGATGTGAATGCGGGTGAGGGGTAATAAGCATCGCAAGCCGATGATGGATCAACGCAGAATATGGAGGACTGAGGTCATAGTAGGTGATGTTGACATGTATGAGTGCGACAATGCGGATGCGGAAGAGGAGGAATAAGCATTGGAAGCCAATGTTGGATCAGTGCAGAATGTGGAGGACTGAGGGCATAGTACTAGAGAGTGTGAAGATTGGACAGTATATTTCAAACATGTAAAATATGATAATTGCAAAGCAAATGCAATAGCAAGAGTTGTATCCCAAGCGAAGACTGTATTGCAATAAGTGACAAAATATCAAAGCAAAACATAAATGAGAGTGCGGCATGAGGCTATCGGCCGAACAAAGGCATAAACATCGCCAGGCTTTGTGTGAATGGGTACTGCATATCTGCAACCCCTGCGAACTGTGTAACATACATCTCGTTTGGATTGTGCGTCAATGTCACAGCATTCTGGACACAAAGTAAAGGAATCGTCAGGCCGGAACGGCGACCGTAATATACAACGCAACGAGTCACAAGATCAAGAGGCAATGTATAATAGCCACCGCAGGGGAGGTATACAACGCAACCCGTCGCTTACGCGACGCGTCTCATCTGATTCTCCATCAGAGGGTACGAGGTTCTTTCAGAGCCGTCAGAGCTGTACGGAACACCAGGGCGTTTCAACGGATACTAGGGTTGTTGTTGAGGCAGGTGTGCGGTTGAGGAAACTATGATATATATGCCATTGATTAGTTTTCTGGTGAGAGTGCAGGAAGATGGCGAAGTTATGGAGCATTTAGAAGTTATGGAGCATTTTCCATTGTGACATATAGGCGTATGGCCACCGAAATCCATTTGGTTGATCGATGGAAGGGAATGTCGAAAAGGAGCAGTATGGAGGGCTTCGACTTGATAACCGTGTATGATGTTGACGTAACCGTAATGTGTGGCATTGACTGAGTTGTTGTCTGTTAGTTGGATTAATATAGGACATGAGAGCTGTTTAAACGTTTAGAAGCTGCTGCGGTCATTGCACAAGTGGTGTCACGCTCCAGAGTCAATGACCCACTTCGGAGCGGTGTCTGTAGCGGCGGCATCGTCAGCACAAGCCGATAGTCAGAGTGTATTGCAGTCTCCCGTCGTAGTGATTGCTGCTGTAGCTGTGGCTTTCTTTACTCGTCACGATTCCATTATACGTTTGTAGGAGACGAAATTGACTTTGGCATTACCTGGGAGCCTACATTGGTAGCAAATTCGCTGATCGTTTCCTCCACGGTTTCCTCCCTACCAAGCATGGTTCCGCTTTCTGCATGCATCGGCAGTATGTTTGTCAATTTTGCAATATGTTCACTTACTCCCGTGACTATCTCCACTTCCACCTGTTCCACCGCATGCACTGTGTCTACCGCCCCCACAGCCTGGACCTTGGGCTCGGCCAGGTAACCTCCACACTGGGAAATCAGGGTGGCCCCTGGGGATTCATCTCCAAGTGCCTTGGTAAGGCCAGTTGTAGTTTCTTCTTCTAGGAGGTCAAGCATAGCTTCTTCAGGTGTCGGGAATGGTCTTCTATGGTTCAGGACCATTAATATCATCGAATACTGTGACGGCAGAGCTGTGAATATTTATGTGTGGAAATCGCGATTGGTGATTGCATCATCTGTATTGTCGAATTGTGTGTGGTAGTTACAAAGTATGTTGAAGTATATGTTAAGTGGTTCGTCCTCCACGGGTCTGCAAGCATGAAACTGCCGAAGGATGTCCTGTCTGACGATAAAGATCCCGTGGTGTCCAGGCTGGTTTCTACTGTATTCCAGATCTCGAGAGGGTTTCTTATTCCCTTGATGATGCGCCGTACTTCGGGGGAAGATGAAAGTCTGATCATAGACGCAGCTTCGGCTTCCTTAGCCTTCCAATCATCATAGTTGTCATCGTGGTTGAAATCAAGGGGTTACTATTCCGGATGATCCCCAGTCATGATTGCGTATGCTGTCATGGCTGATAGGATGAGTATCATGTCTTCTTTCCATTTGTCTTAGTTTCCGCGAGTGAGCTTAGAAATCTGACCTCACCTGCTTTTGTTGAAGGTGAGTTCGGAGGAACTTATCAAGGAAGACATTGTGAGATTGCGGAGTTGGTGTTGAGGTTTAGGGTTCTTGAGGTTTAGGGTTCTTCTTTAGAAATCGTCAGAATAGGATTTTATATGATTGCGATAGCCAGTCTCATAACCTGTTGAAATAGTGATTTTTAGAAGCTCGATTCAACTATCCAAGAGGGCCACAAGGCCATATATATACAGTACAAGCACGTACATACTCATCTAAATGCAGAGAAGCCTGAGCTCTGTCTGTCCGTCTCAGACCATGTCACGCAGCCCGTGTCACACGCAGCCCTGTTAGCCTGTATAAGAGCCTGCCCGGTCAGCCCGTATGAGAGCCAGCCCACTCAGCCCATATATGATCTATGTATGCAACAATCCTGTGTGTACTCTACTTCTCCGGGGTCCACCACCTGATTTGTCGGGAACTTGGTGCTATCTGCAGCTTCCAGAATGTCCATCACCACGTGAACGCATTGTGGCATAGAGAACAGGTTAGAATATCGCACGTGCCGCAATCTGCTCGCTTTCCATCTAGTGGAAATTCTTATTGCCTTTCAGAGTGCATTCTGCTGGTCCTTTCATCGGCTTCATTGGCTGAAGAGATCCTCCCACATCGGTAGCATTTCGCTTCTGCACCACCATCAGTTGTCATTTTCTGGTTGTCCAAACTTCTTTAGGTTCATTCCAACCACCACATGCCAGCTCTTCAGTACGTAGAATCTGGCAGCAAGTCATTTCAGTCTTGTAATTGTGACGGCACAATTGCTCGCTGTTTGGCAAATCAGTCTCTAGCCCCAGTGCTTGAAGCAGTTGTCGGCCTTTCACTGAGATTTTGCCGCTGCCCTCCTTTCGGAGATCAGTCTAGCTCTATTTGGGTCAGAGGTGTAAATCTACTCCTGTACACTGTAACATCAATCTTCTTGTCCCTGGTTTGCTTGGAGCTCTGCCACTTCATTCCCAGGAATGGCTGACTGTCCCGGTACCCAGTGGATTGTGGCTTTGATACTTTGGGTGTAGATGGCACTACCATGCTCCTTGATTCCTCTTACTAGTTGCTGCTGTGGTGCTAGGTTAAGGTGCCCCATCCGTCTGATAGCTGTGTGCGAATCACTAAATACTGCCACAATGATTACTCTGTGTGCTGGCAGCCCCTCCAGTATTGTAGTCAAGTATTAGAGTACAACTGAAATTGCACTATGTGTAGTATCGAATAACTTTGTTCGTCCAATACCAATGTGACTGCGGGACACAGTCCATCCGGCTCTCTTTCAATTTACGACTGTAGCTCACACACTTTTGTAGACCTGAGGAGATCCATCAGTCCACCACATTCAGGTACCGTATCACACCTTGCTCCCCATATTTGTTGCCCCTAGCATTGTTGCTAACTTGCCCAATGAGTTGTCTTCATGTATTGTGGTTGTGACCGCCGACTCCTCTAGAGAGTCTGGACAGCACATCGTCTCAGCTCTCATGCCTTCCATGTGCTCAATCTTGGTAAGTCTACCTACTGGCGCACCAGGTATAAGGTAACCACAGAGACATTTTGACTTGAACCCTTCCCACAAGCTTGCCAGTCCAGCCACCAACAGTTATTGTCTACCATCTATGACCACTACTCTTGAGGTGAGCCCTGAGTGACTCACTAGTACACATCCCCAAGTTGTAGGTAGTATACAAAGTTTCGACCTGACTTGTCGATTCAGAAAGTGCCGGTGCGTATGCCTCCAATTGCCATTCTTCTGATTCCAATAGATCTCGCTTCCACACAGTGCACTGGCGCGGACATAGGGTATTTGTTCTGCTCTTATTCATGGTGGTTCGACTGCACAGGTTGCTGTGATTTACCAGACTCGGGCATCTGCGACTCTAACTGTCTTCATCCATTGATCGTGCTGCACCTGGGATGGTAGTTGGGCATCCATCCTGCCACCCCGCCTCGTGGTTGCTGCCATATTATACTAGACAAAACCATCCCCAACTCTTGTCGTCTCTGTCAGCTTGGGATGCAGTTGCTTCTTGTAACCATGTCCGCAGGTACAGAGTGCCGCATCGGTTTGCCAAGTGATAAACTTCAGCTCCCTTCGGTCTGCCAAGTTCATGCTCTCTGTGGCTCAGGATTGAAGGTTTCTGATGATTTGATTTACGCCAAATACAGTCTACACCTACCAGATGACGTCCTTGATGGACAGACCACTAACTCCTGTGACTATCTCCTCACCTCATTTTATGCACACTGTAAAGTAAATTACAACGAGCATCAGAGACAGCAGTGAACCCTGCAGTATACTAGCTCTCAACCCGGTGTCTCTCCATCATGAGACCTTGGATTACCATTTCGACTATCGAATTCGTGAAGAACCTTGCCATGTATTGTGTGAGGTCTTTGGCCATCCAATAGCTTTGGATAGTGTGGATCAGTCTCTCCGTTCCAATGTTCGAGAATGCTGCCATGATGTCTCTCAGTTGTACACCGGCTAAGTCGACCTGTTTGCTGCTTGCCAGTGCTCTGGCTACCATGATTGCTGCGACATTGATTGCTGACCGCCATTATCTGCTTCCAGACTGGGTGATGCTTTGGGCTTCTCTCCTCTCAGCCTCTTCGGTAATTAGCTCTGGGACCACTTTTTCGACAACTTTCCCAATGCCACTTAATGTTGAAATGGAGCGATAAGCTTTGAGTTTTGTGTAGTCATCCTTACCTTGCTTGGACATTACAATTCCCCTAACCCAATTGCCATGCCTGGCTGTTGACCTATTCAGATAATGATGTCCGCTATTTCAAAGATGATGTCTTTCTTCGAATACTATACTAAGCTTACCGTTCTAAAACACATCTTGTCTGGGTCTGTAGAATTCAGTGTTCCCAACAGGCCAGGCCGGCCCGCAGTTGGGCCTCTGGCCCACTGGCTGGGCCAGCTGAGGCCGTTTGATTTTAAACACTGCCCAGGCCAAGCCGATGATTTGACAGCCTAGCGCATATGTAACGGCGGAGGTCTTGTACTAGTGGCTAGGGTTGCAGCGGTCACGTCATAGGCCGGGTAAGCGCAACCTTACATAGACCTCGCCACGGATCTTAGATCACTATTGAGAATCTTACCATCGAACCTACTTTTGAGATCGCTCTCATCCACGTGTGCAACCGTATCCTTATATCGCCGGACGCTGGCGTACGCGTCCTTACACTATTCTCAATTGTTCAGTAGTTAGATACGTTTCGCTCACAGGATTTCGAGAATTAACCCCTATTTCGACGCGTCACGACACGATTCAAGAAGACTCCTCCAATGCCTCCAAAATGGACGAATAGACTTCCGTTGTGCACTGCTAATGAGCGCGGGAGCGCAGACACAATTCGGGCATCAATTGGTAGCTGTACTCCAAGCCTACCCAGTCGAATTACCACCCCTATCGAACGCGTCAGTCCACGACTTCTACCAGAGGCCGAGATCGACGGGGGCGAGCGCGAACATTACGATTCCGATGACGACGACGATGAGCCTGAACCCACTAATCACGGCGACGGCGACGACGACGATGATGATCGCGGCAACACCGTTGAATCCGAGGTCACCATGGCCGATATACGAGACATGCTGGAGCAGCAGCGGAAACTCGTCGCGATACTCTTCCAGAACGCGGAAATGAAGCCACCAACACCACGCGCGAAATCGAAAGACAAGTTCGAGATCAGGCACCCAAAACACTACTGTGGAGGCCCACGCGAATTGGAGACCTTTCTCGGCACCATTCGCTCTAACTTCCGAACTCACAACCACCTCTTCCCAGGAGGGGATACCGACAAAGTTCAGTACGCGCTCGATCACCTTGGAAGCTGGGTCAATCATCCGGATCATACCCAACGAAAAACGAGCATGACAGACCCTGTAACCTGGGGCCACGACCTACTCGCCGATGACCACACATGCCTACACGACTACGACCTTTTCGTTACCGAAATCCGGAAGCAGTACGGAGACAATGATCGAAAGCAGAACTCATCCACCCGAGCATACCACGAAATGATGCAAGGCTACCACAACTCGGATGACAATATACGCGCATACGCAAATCGACTTCGACGAAACTGGAGGGAAGCCGGGTTGGACGAGGAACAGCATAAGATCATGCTTTACAATATGATCTGGGCTGGGCTGAAACCTTACCTTCACCCGAAGCTAAGGCCTTTTACCAAGGCAAACGGGAGATTCGACTCCATCGACGAGCTTTTCGACACACCGGCAGACGTTGAAACACCACCACGGAATTACGATTAGCAGCAACGACCGACCGAAAGTGGGAGTGGAAATCTGAAAGGAAAGAAGAGACCTCATCAACCATCGACCCAGACGGGGGAAACCTCAACATCGGGAACGGGCTCGGGATCAAAACCAGGCTCGAAATCGACACTCCCACCTGCACCTTGGGTAACTAGGGACGAGCGTCAGCGACGATTCGATGCGAGAGTGTGCTTGAGATGCGGAGTGAAAGGCCATCAATCCCGGGAATGCCCAAAATACTCACCCGCCGAGAAGCCCGAACAGAAGTCAACACAAAAACTCGACACCAATGAGGGACAACGCCACGTCAAACGCCAACGATCGTTCGATACGCAGCAACAACAAAACTAGTCTACCTCTCCCGGTACCTGGCTCGGCGAGAGAGGTTGGACGAGATGGAGCTGGGAATGCAGGCGTTGATGGCGACTTTGGACGAGGTTCAACCGCATTGGATATCATTAAGACCGAGGGTTGTTTTGGAGAGCCCGAGGGCTCACATGTTTAGTCAATATCTCTGCGGCACAGAGACGCCAGATTCAGCGCACATTATTCACGAAGTTCAGATACGAGACCGACATGGCGAGATGCAGCGGGTACGAGCTCTTATCGACTGCGGCGCAACTAGCATCTTTATGTTTCCAAGACTCCTTCGGAGGCTCGGACTGCGACACCAGGCGGCTCATACTACAACCCTTGGCCTCAACGGCCAGGTAATTGAGCATGCAAATGACAGCCGAAAAACGACTATTTCAGTCCAATATTTGAAGCACCTAGCTCCGGTTGACGAATCGGAGGTGCTAGTGGTACCGATCAAGGCATACGATCTGGTTCTCGGGCTCCCGTTGTTCCGAGCTCGAAACCCTGAGATAGACTGGTCGAAGAAATTACTCTTGTCATTGAGGAACCATACCGGTTCAGACACCCAAGATACCCTGCCAAACATGCAGGAGGAAAGTGGAGTTAGCATTGAACTGCTTTCAGCCACAGCCTTTGATGACCTACTTGCTGGCGAGGAAGTTACTGAGACCTTCGCCTTGAAGATAGAGGATTGTATAGAATTGCTGGGAGCTACGGTAGAGCGGACTCACGAAAAAGGTGAATACCCTCATAGACTGAACGGGCGAGCAAGGAGCAGCGGCGATAGTTGCGGCAGAAGAGCGTCCACATGGATCCTTGAATGACTGCAATCGGCTCGCCGAGACCCGAAGGGAGCGACTGGACGGCGGGGCTTGGTTCCTTCGGGAGCGAACCGCTAACGACAAGGCCTCCTGGATTAGACCCTTCCTGCGCTCCCATTCCCGTGAAAAAAAAGCATGGGCTAATATAAACAGATGGAGCACGTTTGGAGAGGGTGTGTACAGATGACGGAGGTTACATCCCTGCCAAGTACTCGGAGTTTGTGGAGGTTTCTAGCAAGACGAAGGCAGAAACACTGGCACCACACCGACCTATAGACCACGCGATTGACATACAACCGGGCTACCAATTGCCTTATGGACGGATCTACAATCTCTCAGAAGTGGAACTTAGAACATTCAAAGCCTACATCGAGACAAACCTAGCCAATGGCTTCATTCAGCGATCGGCATCACCGGCTGCAGCTCCGATCTTATTCGCCAAGAAGAAAGACGGTGGCCTGAGACTCTGCGTCGACTACCGGGCACTCAACAAGGCTACGGTAAAAAACCGGTATCCACTACCCTTGATCTCGGAGATGCTGGACCGACTTCGCGGAGTGCGTATCTTCACAAAGCTGGATCTTCGGAATGCCTATCACCTCATTCGGATCAAAGACGGCGATGAATACAAGACGGCTTTCCGAACTCGGTACGGTCAATTCTAATACCGAGTTATGCCTTTCTGCTTTACAAACGCACCGGCTACGTTCCAGTCTTACATTGAAGATTGCTTACGGCCTTATATTGACGATTTCGCCGTGTGCTACCTTGACGATATCCTAATTTACTCGACTAACTAGAAGGAGCACGAAGAACACGTACGAAAGGTGCTAGAGCGACTACGGGAATTCGGTCTCTACTGCAAAGCCGAAACGTGTGAATTCGGGGTCTCGGAGGTCGGCTTCCTTGGGTTTGTCATCAACTGGGACGGGATCGGCATGGAATCGGACCGAATCGCAACAAAAGAGGACTGGCCGACGCCAAAATCAATTCGTGATGTACAGGTGCTCCTCAGATTTGCCAATTTCTACCGGCGATTCATTAGGAAATATGCGAAGGTAACACTACCCTTAACAGAGCTACTGAGGACGACAGAAATAATACGCACTCTGAAAGCCCCTGGAAAGGCACCCGGGAAGCCCAAAAAACCTCTACCGAAATGGGAATGGACTCGGGAGGCCGAACTAGCGTTTTGGAAACTTAACAAGGCCTTTACCGGTGCTCCGATCCTCCAGCATTTTGATCCGGCACAGCCGATAATTCTCCAGACAGATGCAAGCGGCTTCGCAATTGCCGGCATCCTTAATCAATATGACGGGTTCGGAACTCTACGGCCAGTCAATTTCTACTCTCGAAAATGCTCCCCTGCCGTACAGAACTACGACACGTACGATCGGGAACTCCTCGTGATCGTGGAGATGATGAAGCAATGGCGACACTACCTCGAGGGGGCAAATCACAGGATCCTGATACAATGCGACCACAAGAATCTCGAGTATTTCCAAATGTCAAAAGTGCTCTCCCGAAGACAGGCTAGATGGGCGGAGATTGTTTCTTCATACGACTTCGTCATCGAGCACCTGGCAGGAAACAGGAACCCGGCAGATGGACCCTCTAGACGACCTGATTACGAGATCGGATATGAGAGACCTACTGCACGACTTTTAGCAACTTTAACAGCCGTTGAACCTCACGACGACCTTCTACCGATTATCAAGACAGCCCAGGCTACCGACACACTGGCTACCGACGTAAACAAGAAAATCGTCGATATCCCAATGGTCGGCTACCCTGACCTGACAGAGAACGGTAGAGCGGAGGGTGCAAAGGACTCGCATAAGAATTGGAAAGTCGTCACAGGGGCCCTGACCTACGAAGGAAGGATATACGTACCGGAACCTCTCCGCAGCAAAGTGATAAGTCTTTTCCATGACAATCCCGAATCTGGCCACTTTGGAGCCCTTAGAACTGCTGAACTCGTATCTAGAGATTTTTACTGGCCTGCGATAGATGCGACGGTACGAAAGTACGTTGCCGGATGCGAGGTATGCCACTGAATCATGGCACCGCGCCATGCACGCCACGGAACAAATATGCCACTGCCACCACCCCATCGACCTGGGGAAGGAGTCACCATGGATTTCGTCACCGACCTGCCCGAGTCAACGGCATCGGCATACACTGGGATCTTGGTAATCGTCGACCGATTGACTAAGATGGCGATCTACCTCCCCTGCCGGAAGGACATCGACTCACCGGAACTGGCACGAATGTTTTTCGAACACGTGATCTGCAAGCACGGCGTACCGGATAATATCATCACTGACCGCAGCACACAGTTCACCAGCCGATTCTGGAATCGAGTTTGCTCTCACATGAGCATCAATCACCGCCTTTCGACCGCCTTCCACCCCCAAACAGACGGCCAAACGGAGCGCCAAAACCAGACCATGGAACAATACCTACGAGCGTTCTGCAACTACGAGCAAGATAACTGGGTTGAACTCTTACCTTTGGCGGAATTCGCTTATAACAACTCCGTGCACGCGTCGACAAGAATGACCCCGTTCTGGGCAGAGTATCATCGACATCCCGAGATGCAGTTTAAGACGCCGAAAGCAAGCAGCCTCAAGTCGGAGACCGAAGCGGACGTCTTGCTCGAAGGACTAGAGGAAACTCACCGGGTCCTCCGAGAAAACTTACTCGAGGCCCAAAAGAAACAGACGAAGTACGCTGGCGGAAAGGAGATCACTTTCGAAGTGGGAGATAGAGTCTGGCTCTCGGCCAGACACTTCCGCACAACCAGGCCTTCGAAGAAACTCGACTACAAGCGCGCGGGACCGTATACGGTAAGTAAGACCATCAATAAGAACGCTTACAAATTAGACTTGCCGAAGACGATGCGAAATCACAACGTGTTCCACGTCTCACTACTCGATCGTTATACACCCCCGACCATAGGCCAACCCCCATCGGAGCCTCACCCTGTCATGGTCGACGATTCAGAGGAGTGGGAAGTCGATCGGATTCTCGACTCCAAACGGCGCTACCGGAAGTTACACTATCTAGTCCAGTGGGCTGGCTACAGCCACGTACGTACGAGTTGGGAACCAGCGGCAAATCTTGAAAATACCAGGGAGCTAGTCGAGGAGTTTCACCGAAAGCACCCGTGGAAGCCACGTTGAGACGTTGAGACGGGACTAATTGGACTACTTGTTTTCTTTTCTTTCGATTGGATGCCGGTCCAGTACAAATGGCGTCGGCACGGGTTTTACAACCTTCAGATCATAGTCAATTGGAGGTGGACTTTCCCCGTGCACCGGATCCGCCGAAAGGACGTCTTGAGAGGCACCAATCGGCTGTGGGATTAGTTTGCTTTGTTTATCTCGGTTGTGGGATTAGTCTGCTTGTGTTTTCCGTTGTTTGGTTGTTTATTGGTTTGTTTTCATCTTGATTCTCCATGTACGGGATCATGCAGCCCAGGAGTTCTGCGCCCAAAGAGGGGGATGATGTAACGGCGGAGGTCTTGTACTAGTGGCTAGGGTTGCAGCGGTCACGTCATAGGCCGGGTAAGCGCAACCTTACTTAGACCTCGCCACGGATCTTAGATCACTATTGAGAATCTTACCATCGAACCTACTTTTGAGATCGCTCTGATCCACGTGTGCAACCGTATCCTTATATCGCCGGACGCTGGTGTACGCGTCCTTACAGCATAACTGTGGGTGACTGGGCCGATTAAAGGATTTGCGTGGGTTGCGTATTATGGCAGTCAGTGAATGATGCCTTACAATTTATAATCGGTGAAGTTTCTCACCGTCGCCACTCTGGTTGGTCAGTTCAACGTTTCAAACAACTGATTGATAATCAGTTTCATCTTGTCCCAGCGGGTGAAATCCAGCAGTTTCTCGTAGTTTGCCACTCTGATCTCTCAGCGCCAGGTGACTCACAACTGATTGACAATGTAGGTGAAAACCAGCAGTTTCTCGTAGTAGCCACTCTGAGCTGTCAGCGCCAGGTGACTCACAACTGATCGACACTCAGTTGAGCATGTAGGTGAAATCCAGCAGTTTCTCGTAGTTGCAATTGTCGAACAGCATGACCAATCTCTCCCACCACTGTTCTCATCTGCCCCATATATAGTATATGCCACCTCTTTATCTCTCGCTCATCTTCATTTCGAACTACTGCCCAGAACATGAATATCTGCATCTTATACACAATGTCATTCCATTCAAGTTCACCCTCCCATGACGCAGCAAGAAAAATATCTACACTTACATCACCTCCCAGTGGCTATTTAACTCATACCATCCCCAGTGATCCAGGTACGGTCGCCGCAGACAGTCTAAATGGTGAGGTTCCCGCAATCTTTCGTTCAAAGAAGAAAGTATGCAAAAGCTATATCTGGAATACAGACAATGGCCGGGATGTAATTGAAGATGGCAGAATCAAGTGCTGCCGCAATCGATGTAAGGCCACGACCAGTCATTCTCCTTTAACTGTACTGACCACAATTCTTAGCCCTGAACCCAAGAACTGCTGAGAGGTATGCAGATCGCTCACCATGCAATCCTTTGGACCACCTCTGAGAAAAGCACAATATTGGACCTGATGGATCAATCACTGCCAGTCTTACATCTTATCAACAGTCAATCGAAACAGCGTTTGTCAGGCTACCTGCAGCGATTGAATTCAATGCCAATTCCTTTACCACCCTCCTGCTGGCTTGGATATTCATGAACAGCATCAGCTTTTGTTTTGTTGAACACCCACTGTTTGGGCTGCTTCTATGGTATGTTACTGCCTGCGTAAGACTGACACTCATTTCTTACTCTTTTGGTATTCAGCAATTGACATAGCTGTAGAAAGCAAATTACAATGCAATTTCAAAGACATTACCATGTAGTGGGTATACTGTTAGGAAAGGGATACTATCTTGCCATTATGATATACAACTTCATATCAACGACTCTCTACGCTTGGTGCCAATACAAATCCACTATGGTTTCAATTTATGGACGGCACCCAACCATCGAGCATACCTTAGAACAGTAGGACATTGGATTGATGAGAGCAACCAGCTTTGAACTGCTCTGCTTGGGCTGCGTAGATTTACAGGAGCACATAGTGGAGAAAATCAAGGACAATGTTTCTGGAATATTGTCTGTGAATAGGAAGTACAACATCTGATTGGAAAATTCACCATGGATAACCCCATCAACAATGATACTGCACTTCAGTTCATTCGCAAACACCTGCAGCAGATTGGAATCAGTGACTTTCATCCAGTACAGAACTGAGTACGTTGTTTTGGGCATATCCTGACCCTCTGTATTAAGGCTTTCCTGTGGGGTTATCATGTTAAGACAATTGAAAGGGAAATTGCACTGGGTGGTGATTATCAGGAGGATCTTGTGGAACTCCTCCGGTGTAGAAGAATGGGACCACTGCGACGACTGCATAATATTCTCATATATCACCCAGAGTATTGGCTTGAATCGAGATGGAGAGTGGGACCACACAGAGCACGCACTCAAACATGATGAGTTAACACCTGCTGATTGGGATGAGCTGAGAATTGTGATGGATATCCTTGAACCTTTTCGCAGATGGACAAAGCTGTTGCAAGTCAAGCATGCTAATGAATTGATTCCTGATATTCTTCCGGCTATTGACGAGCTTCTTTCCCATCTGGAGCAGGCGAATGCACAGAATGCCACAATGGTTGGCAGTCATCTGGTTACAATGATCAACAAAGGATGGCCGATACTTGACAAGTGAGTAACACACTATTCCAAGCCAGATAGCTCTTGCGACCATGTCAATTGCTGACGAGTTGCTAAATAACTGCCAGATACTATGTTCTTACAGACCTCAGCCCAGTATACTATGCAGCGTTTGCACTGAATCCTGAAATGCAGCTTCAGTACTTCCGAGAAGAGTGGCAAGATCGACTAGATTGGATTACCACTGCAGAGAATGCTGTGACGAAATTGTGGGAGCAGGGTAACAAAGGTGCACCGGCATTACAAATAATCGAACAAGCAGAATCTTCATTGGAATCATCACAGCAGATTGAATCAACTTCACAACTGACTGCTTGGCAAAGAAAGCGGCGGGCCTTGCAGGCCGTGGAAACAGGTGATGTCCTGGCATGATTTCAGGAATCTGGAACTGAAGATGCTGATGATGTGATATCATATTGGGCTGGCAAAAGAAAGGACCCACACTGGAAGGATCTCGCCCGAATGGCTCTTGAGATTCTTAGCATACTGGCAATGTCAACTTAACCAGAGAGAGTCATCAGTGGAGCGAAAATCACAATTTCAGACCGCCGATGCCATCTTGGTGATGATATAATTGACGCATTGGAGTGCTGTAAGTCGTGGGAACAAGAGGGTCTAATTTCTGGAGTGCTTACTGAGATCAATGAGATGGAGCATATGTTGGAGGCATTGTATCAGGAATCGATGGCCAAGGAAAAGTAGACTATTGGAAATGTATTACTAGATGTGCCAATTTGAAGTTCAATGTCTGGACCATAGTTACCTATAGTTACCTGTAGTCAAACTGCAGGCTTTTCGAACCATGGTTTACCTAGGCACCTGCAGTTCCCACCTGCTCGAAGCCTGCAGGCGTGGGCCGCTCCAATGGCCTGGCCTGCGATGCGCGGGCCCGGCCGGGCTTGTTCTGAAACTGGCCCGCCTGGCCCACCAGGATCACTGGTAGAATTCCCAGATGACGATGATAACAGGGCTTGTTTGACAGATTCCTCAGTGACGGACCGCTGAGCATGGGTTGAATGAGGGAGTTGCGTACACATGTTATCCTCCTTCGGGGGAAAAGACTCATCCGCAAAATGTATTTTAGTCACTGGAAGCCTCCAGGAGTGTCTGAGAGGGTGTGGAGTGTAAACTTAGATGCGTCAATTTCAGGAGAGTATGAGACCCTAGGAGGGCATTCCTGCCGGCCTTCAGAGTAACTGGGATCTCTGATGACTGGTACAGGAGTACCATGGGAGTGATTGTGATAGGTTTGGGAACACCTCGGAGCGCCGGAGAAAACTTTGGGTGCACCTGGGAGCACCTGGGAGCGCCGGCAACAAGTCTGGGAGCGCCGACGACAAGCCTGGGAGCACCTGGGAGCGCCGGCGACAAGTCTAGGAGCACCTCGAAACACAGTAGAGCAGTCTGGGAAAAACATCTTCTTTGGGAACGCTGCTGGTCCGCCTGGAAATCATAGCTACTACTTATCGTTCAACGATTATTAAAACTCATGTATTCAGTTTGTATTCTTATCTATGTATCTATATAGCTACCCATCTACACACGGTATATCTGGACTGGCTGCAGGCGGTGCTTGAGAGCAATTCGAGGTGCGCCTGAAAATGACGATCGAGTGAACTCAGAGATACACTCAGAGGCCGTGATCGAGCGAGTTTGGAGATGCACTTGGAGGCCATGATCGTGTGAACTTGGAGGCCGTAATCGTGCGAGTTTAGAGATACACTTGGAGGCCGTGATCGAGCGAGTTTGGAGGCCGTAATCGAGCGAGTTTGGAGATGCACTTGGAGGCCATGATCGTGTGAACTTGGAGGCCGTAATCGAACGAGTTTGGACGAGTACTTAGAGGCGGTCGATGGACGGCGCGCCGGGTGCTGAGACTCTATTGATCAGTTAGTTAACACGCAACAGTGGGAATGTGATAATGTGACTTCACCTTTGAGCTCTCATGCTGGCTGATGGCGGTCGATCATGTAGGGAGGCACGCCGGAAGCTGAAGCTACATTCAGGGGTCAACTCGTAATCATGAGAATGAAGGGAAGACAAACAATCTTGGGTGGATGCTGTACTCGGTGTATGCTGTACTTGGTGTATGCTGTACTCGGTGTATGCTGTACTCGGTGTATGCTGTACTCGGTGTTAACTCTTGATCATGGCATGGAGAGATAGAGAGGGATGACTTAACTTTGTGTTCTTGCGATGATGGTAGAGTTGTGGACTAGAAAGAGAGATGGAGGATGAAGATGGGAACGATATGGAGGATACGAGCGGATATGAGAAATCAGGGGTACGACATGCCTGATTGGGTTTAGAAGACCTCGTATCGGTGTAATTACCCGCCGGATCGGGACTCGTACCTGCCGGATCAGGAATGGTAAATTGACTTGCACACGAAATTTTCTTAAGTCCCAGTTTCTCATGATGATTTCCCATCTGCTCTCATCTCTCTCTTTCTCGTCCTCAACTCTACCATCACCGAAGAACACGAAGTTAAGTCATTCCTCTCTATCTCTCCATGCCATGATCAAGAGTTAACACCGAGTGCAGCAAACACCGAGTACAGCATTCACCGAGTACAGCATACACCGAGTACAGCATACACCGAGTACTGCATACACTGAGTACTGCATACACTGAGTACTGCATACACCGCGTACTGCATCATCCCAAGATCGACTGCTCCCGCTCCCAGCCAGTCTCTCATCTCTCGGCAGACCATGTTGTACTCAATTCTCTACATTCCCACAATTACGAGTTAACCAATGCATAGAGTCTCAGCTCCCGTCGCGCCTCCCTCCCGAACTACCGCCTCCAGATTGACCGCCTCCAAGTACTCCTCCAAGTGCATCTCCAAACTCGCTCGATTACGGCCTCCAAGTGCATCTCCAAACTCGCTTGATCACGGCCTCCAAGTGTATCTCCAAACTCGCTCGATTACGGCCTCCAAGTGCATCTCCAAACTTGCTCGATCATCGCCTCGGAGTGTATCTCTGAGTTCACTCGATCACGGTGTGGTGAAATGGTGGAGCTAGAAGGAAGACAGCCCATCATCAACACTCCGCCGCACCTCGCGTGGCATCCGAAGGGAATTCTTGAGAAAGAGCGGTTCTGGCTCGAGGAGCGTAGGAAGAGGGTGAGAGGATATGAAGGGATACCCGGCCATGATGAACCACACAAATTGCGTGGATCTATCAAAGCTCGGCAATAGTGCGTGAGACCAAGAGCTGGGAAAGATAGAGTGTCTATTTCGGATAATGAGATGATGTCTATCTACCCCGGGGTCTGCCAAATATATACTCCCTGTCGCTGGGTCCATCTCCGTATGTATATATATAGAGAGACTTAGATAGTACATGCCATAGTATGATGTAGCGAATCTTGTGACTGTAACAAAGACGAATATGATAAATGAAATGCCTTGTGGTTGCGGAACTCTAAGATCCACTGCTGTGAGAATATGGCACCAAGTCTCCCGAAGAGCTTGCGCAGAGGTTTCAGCTGCTCTTGATGTCTCCTGCAGACCTGCGCAGAGGTCTCCGCTGCTCTCGAAGTCGCCCGCAGACCTGTGCAGAGGTCTCAGTAGCTCCAAAATTTGACTATTCTTATAGTCAAATCTCGTGGCATCCTGAATGCACCTCCATAACTGCAGGTGTTTTCAGGAGCACCTGAGAATGCTCTTGCAGTGTCTGAGAGCACTGTGCGAAGCTCCAGGGGGGCCTGGGAGCATCTGGAAGTACTTAGAAGCACTGGTGAGGGCTACCGGAGAGTCTGGGAGGTTTGCGTGTGGCTTCCGGACCGATTTATATTTTGCTGATGCTCTGATCGCAGCATGTCTTCTTTCTGGTGACCGTGATTGCCAGTGTCCGATCTCTGTTAGTCCAGGCCTTCGCAGCCGTTGTTGCCGGTGGGTTGGCAATCTTTGCTGCTCTCCATTCCTCATCTCCCCTTTGGTTCTTCAGGTACTCATTCCACATCCTGCCTTTGGTTCTCCAAATTGAGTTTTGTACGTCAGCGTTGGGCTGCGCTGTCGGCATAGATCTGCATCTGCTTCTGATGTGTCACACTATTTGCAGTGGTCATGGTTCCGGGGTCACGAAATGTCACTCGATGATGATGACAGGTGGCAATCGAATAAGGTTCATGAATTATAAGCCAGCACTATCGCCACACCAAAAACCACCAGACATCAATCCCTCGACCACATCATTACCACCCACTCTCGAGTATTGTCACAATTGCCATGGTGTGTTAATACAAAGCAAATATTCCTCGCTATATACTCTGTGGCCAGAGATATAGAATGACGCTAGCTATCGTCAGCTCAATATGAAGCAATGATTCCACCAGTCCGGACGGACCCGGTCTGGGGTAGGGCTCAGTCCGGTCCGGTCCAACCGGAAGGTCGGACTGGACCGAGCCCCAGACTGGCAGTCTTGGACTGGACGGGCTTGGTCTTGACCGGTCCAAACAGGGTAGTATTTATCAATTTCAAAGTAGATCGAGAAACTAAAGTGAGATGGTAAGCCCTGAAATCCTAACCCAGACACAACGTCATTGCATAACAACCGCCCGCTGCTAGTAAT
>Ga0307514_10000706_pt1 | contig 57831 bp, 59 predicted proteins | sample 16_EM_MG_FD_203088 | JGI IMG/M metagenome (GOLD analysis project Ga0307514, IMG submission 203088) | Populus trichocarpa ectomycorrhiza microbial communities from riparian zone in the Pacific Northwest, United States - 16_EM | ecosystem: Host-associated > Plants > Roots > Unclassified | place... | reverse complement strand
GATCATGTTTACATGCACCGCGTTGCGCCATGCTCTCCTGGAGTGGCAAAAGAACAAAGGTGTTCATCCGAAAGCTTCCAAGTCAAAGCTGAAAGCGGACAGACCTGATCGCTCGAACTACTTCAACCACAAGAATGACGGTGGTAAGATAGCATCCTGCTGCGCTGTAACGGGTCGGAAGTTGTTAACCTCGCCTGGCGTTGCAGACACGTATACGTTCTTGATGAATACCTGGAACACACTACCGGAGAGCTACCAACAGAGGGTGTATAACAACACTCTTGCTACAGTCAAGCGTCAGATCGAACAGGCGGAGAACCCAACGCCTGCAGTGGTGATCAGCGTAGAAGCAGCGCGTGTTGACAATGCTATTCTTCTTGATTATTTGGCCTCCGAAGTGGCGCTTGAGGAGCCTGAGATCGGAAGTACTGACCCAAACATCCCGATAGACAACAATTGCACGGATAACGACCTTCATTTCGGGATGCCAGGGGGCAGCGGGGATTACGAAGATGAAGGTGATGAAAGCGACCATCGCGATGCCATCCCCACCGCCAGCCGGCGACGACGGCCCGCGACGGAACTCGAGAGGTTTGACCTGGGAACGAGTGATGTCGACGGGTATGAGGGCGAGGATGGCGATGATGCGGATGCGGATGCGGATGAGGAGGAAGAATCATCGCAAGTCGAGGATGGATCAACGCAGAATGTGGAGGACTGACCTGGGACCCAGTGATGTCGACGGGTATGAGGGGGAGGATGGCGACGATGCGGATGCGGATGAGGAGGAAGAAGCATCGCAAGCCGATGATGGATCAACGCAGAATGTGGAGGACTGAGGGCATAGTACTAGAGAGTGTGAAGATTAGCCTGTATATTTCAGACCTGTAAAATACGATAATGGCGAAGCAAATGCAACGGCAAGTGAGGTATCCGAAGCGAAGACTGTATTGCAATATGTGACAAAATCTCAAAGCTAAACATATATGGGGCGAGTGCGGCATCCGTTATATTATAGCAATAGCGGAGAGGTAAAATGTGGCTATCGGCCGAAGAAAGGCATAAACATCGCCAGGCGTTGTGTTAACGGCTACAGCACAACTGCAGCCCCTGCGAAGAGTGTAACATAGGTGTCGTTCTGATGGTGCATATACCGGGCGCATAGTAATGGAGGTGAGTATGCAACGCGACCCGTCGCCTGGGCGACGGGTAGCATGTAATTCTCCGTCAGAGGGTTCGAGGTTCCGTCAGAGCCGTCAGAGCCGTCCGGAACACCCGGGTGTTTCAGACGGAAACTAGGGTTGTTGCTGATGCAATGCCATTCTTAGAAGATTAAAACTGGACTTAAAATCGATTTTCGTAATATAATCCGCACCTCTGATTCTGTTTTTTAATTCGTCCATTATTGGTAATGGCATTTTATCCTTAACCGTATGTTGATTTAGATGTCTACAATCGACACACAATCTAAGACCCTTGCAGCTAGGTTTTGTTACAAATAGAATAGGGCTTCCGACCGGGCTAAAAGAGTGTTGAACCTTTCCTTCTTTAATCATCTTCTCAAGATACTTGATAAGGATTTTTTCTTCTTCCATCGTAAGTTGATATATATGTCCCATTCTTAACTGGTCTTCCGGTGTCTTTAATTCGATTGTATGATCACATCCTTTACTATCGGGTACCTTCTCAGCCTTTTCCGGATCGAATAGTAGCATCCACTTATGATAGTGTGTAGGTAACTTCCTAGCTATTTCCGGATTCCTACTGATTATCGTGCCGATGATAATAGCGTCCGGCCTGACTGCTACTCTCTTATCGTAACTAATTTTGTAATCCGGTCGAAGTTTATCATGTCCGAAACATGATTCACCACAGAAGGGAAAATGTAAATGTGCTGCTGTTGTTCCTTCGGCTTTATTCTTCTCCAAATACCAAGCTGGTATTACAGCGCCATATTGACTCGATGGCTCCATGATTTCGAAAGCGTGGTCTTTTTTCTAGTAGGTACCATGATTTCGGAAACATATACCCAATCGCACAGTATATAATCCTTCGGTTTTAATCTTTCTTCCTCCTTCGTCTGATGTTCGGGTTGGTACATTCCTTCGTACAACCGGAATCTTAAAGGCATTTGCTGCTTCCGGGGAAATACCGAAAGATGTACTTCCAAGATCCAACATAAATCTGAGCGGAAAGTAATTTCTGTAATAATCAATGAAAAATTTATAAATAGGTCTCTTTCTTATCTTTGTGGGAGAAATTTTCTTGATTCTATTTTTGTTGTTATATCGGTTGATTGCTTTGTAAAAAACGTGATCTTTGGACTTGTTGGGTTTTTTAGGTTTATCTGAGCTAAGCTCATGGGTTGCTTTTCGTTAAGACATCGTTATCCTTTCGACGATAACGTAACCGCATCCGGTTAAAATGTTTTTGGTGTTTCTTGGTAGAAGTAATTGTAAAGATGTGTTGATTTGTATCACCTTACTGGTCAGCAGTTTCGAACTTCCGTTCATCCTCAGAGGTGAAAAATGTATATTTATATTGCCGGCCATAAAGAAATTAATTTGAATCCCACCAATTTTCCTCCATTGAAATTGACGACTCCTCAGAGGTCGATGATTCCTTGCTCTCCGAGCTCGAATCCGAAGATTCCTCACCAATAGAGCTACTTAATTGTTCTGAAACGGTATCCCTTAGCTCCTCGTTTTCAGAATCCACATCGTACAAATCCTCTTCTCCCGACTCAGTCTCCACCGCTCCAATCCTCATTTTCTGATAAGCCTTCGCTTTCGGAAAATCAGCGGTTCCTTTGTTCAACTTCAGTGGCCTGTAGCAATCCTTCGTTTTGTGATTGCCTCTTCTGTCCGCAGGCCACCCACATCTCATGCGCTCTTTCTCCTTCCTTCTCCTGTCTAACTCTTTATCGGAAATTCCCTCTATTTTTTCCTTAAATGAGGAATTATCCTTTTCTCTAAATTTCTTTTCCTTCTTTTATTTCCGGAATCTCTTTTTATAATCCTTCCATGCTTTCTCGTATTTCTTAGAAACCGTATTTTTATCCTTCTTATATTTCCTTTTTTTAGAATCATACGATTTGATTAGAATATTGTCTTTCGCTTCTTCCCATCGTTCTGCTGTCGTTCCGGCTTTCGTAATGACATCGATTATTTCCTGATCTGACTTTCCAGTCAAGTCGACCGTATGCATTTGGTCGAGAATCTTGATAGGTAATCTCTCGAGGATAAATTTCTTCAACGCGGCTCCCGTTAACTGAGCCCTGTCGTTGTAGGTCTGAATCCTTGTGAACATATTCCGTATGTCGCCCTTACATCTGACTTTCTCCATCTTGGAATATGCCACGTCTCTGGCTTCCTTATCTTCGAATCGTAGCTTTATATCATTTTGATAAGTCGTCCACGATCTAGGATATTTCCCTGCCAAAGCATTTCTTTCCCATTGTACATGCCATGCCCCGGCATATTTTGTTAATAATTCTCTTACCCAATTGATTGTCCTCCCGGGGTCTTCGAACTTCTCTGGTTGGTCTTGAATAAACGTTTCGAACTGTACCCACCACGTTTCGAATTCATCTTCAGAATTTCCCTCAAATTGCTTCGGGGCCTTAAGCTTTATCGGCTTAACCTCTGCCCTTCCTTTCCTTCTTCTGGTCGCCTCTGGTGGATCTGGTCCTGGTGGACCCGGTGGATTTGGACCCGGTGGACCTGTTGGGTTTGGACCCGGTGGATCTGGTGGATTCGGTCCTGGTGGACCTGGATCTGGCACGTTCGGATTTTGGGATCCACTACCTGATCCATTTCCTCCTGTAAGTCGTGTATAAAATTTATCGGCATCTTCCCTCGTATCAATCGAAGATGATTCGTAATCTTCATCATCGACGAACCTAGTGAACCGAGCCTCTGGTCGTGTTCCACTTGGTCCTGGTTGTACCGATGTAGGTCCATGCTCAGAACTTTCCAATAGCTTATATTGCTCCATATGGGTAGTTAGTCCTGTACTAACTTCCTGAATCTTCTGCAACGCGTTGTCCAGCGCTCTGGAATGCGCATCAAGATCGTTCTTTGTTGGTAGCCTTCACACGTGCTTGTCGATTGCTTCTACCCTATTTTCGATCGATTGTTGCATATTGTCCCATATTTTAAATTCGTCCTGTAGCTTAACTATGGCCGATTTATAGTTGAGTAGAGAAATATAGTTAGTCGTTGTCTTTTTAACCAAGTCCTCTATCTGTGCCGATATTACTGCAAAAGCCTCGGCGGTTTCCTGTACTATATCATTATCCTGCCCTTGCAGAATATTAATACCATTCCTAAGCTCCTCCAGGATCGCCTGTTGCACTATCAACTGGCCCCCTATTCCTGAGACCTGTCCATCGATCAAGGACTTCTCCGTTCTGATTCGTCCTTCGAGCATTTGAATTTCCTGATGTACTGACAGGACTTCTTTTTCTATTACTCCTTTCTCAGAGTTGCATGCTTCGATTAGATGTACCATTTGCTGTGTTAACCCTTGCAGCTGTTGTTGAACTGGGTCGTCCAGTTGCATTTCTACTTTTCGCAATCCTTGTTCGGCTTCCTCTGGATCCCCGGCCTCTCTGATTTGTTTCAGCTGCTCTCTTGCAGCCTCGTTCCGGTTCTGGTAGTTCCTGCACCATTCCGGAATCTCCTGAGCTCTTGGAGACTTGCCTGAGCTCTACTTCTCTACCCTCACTGACCTGTGAGTCGAGGTCCCCGTGGAAAACGTAAGCCTGCGCCTGGTGGTGGCCATTCCGTACTATTATTGTTGGATGCGAGACAGGTATTGCGAATATAAACGTTCCGTTCCCTGCTGTCTCTGAATGTTCTATGCAACCTGGACAATCGCAAACTATCCGATTTCACTGCTCTGGACAAACTCTTAATATTCTGAAACTGTTTTGTCCCTGAAAGCCTCCGATATCAATTGAGAAATAACATCAAGCGTCGCGTTCACAAAACTGGCAAACCTCAGCCTCTGTCCTTTGTACCTCTTCATGTATAATGCAATGTATGCAATAACAATTAACTCTTGGACAATGCCTCCTGCACCAAAATTATCTTTGTACGATACAGCAGTAGTTTTGTTGAGAATCCTCACAATCGTTCATTTATTGTCGAGTTGTCTTAGTAGTTGTTTTGCGTATTTCGCCGAATATTCGTAATTTGGACATTGATGTTGTGAAGATAACTTTATTGGTGGTGTGCAAGTGGTATTTAGCTTTCCGTCGATTCGGTAAAATACCACCCCAGACTTATATAGTTCCTTATATAAGTTTAACAGTTCCTCAGTTATCAATTATGCAGCGTTATAAAATATTATACTGTTACCGGGGTATTAAGTCCGCTTCAATAAATATTTATTAACTTATTTACAGCCACCTAACTAAACTTCTTTTTCTTTACTCGTCATATCCTAAGACTCAACCTCTTGTCCCTATACAAGAGCGCCCTCTTAAAACAATCCCCGTTTTCTTTCTGATCGTGAATAAGGTTCGTATCGATACGTTCCTCGAAAGGTAACCTGCCCGTCGAGATGTATGCACAAACGTCGTACTCGATGCCAATGATCGCGGCGGAGCGCAAGGTCCAATGTTGCCCAGAAGTACTCCTAGTTTCCTCCTAATAAAGATACACATCTCCTGACTGTTGGACGAGATGATCGTGTGCGGTACGTATCTTCAATTGTCTCCAGGTAAACATAAAGGATGAATTCACTTGTATGAAGAAGAGAAGTAATTGTGAATGTTTGTTTAGATAGAAATGTTAATAATAGTTTAAGGTGTTCTTCGCTGGTAATTATCTGACTGTGGATTGCTGCTAGAGATTGGTTCTTCTCATTGTCGGGGGGACAATGCGAGTTCTTTATAGTCCTTAGCTGGCTCAAGTTTGGCCGCCGTTCCTCTGACTATGACAATAGAATTGCTTGATAACTTATCTCGGGATACTGTCCCGAAACTCGCAAAGAATTCCCTCAAGGTTATCGTATTCACGCCTGACTGGTTTCAAAGCGTTACGCTCCTCATATGAGGCCATCATCACGTCATGATATCGAACGCAGCTTATGACAACTCGTAACTTCAACTTAGTCATCTTGCTTATCGTTCGTTCAGTAGTTGGAAGGACTGACGTCATGTAGACTGATCTGCGCTTATCACAATATAATAATAACATCGAGGTTATAAATGCCTCACCATACCAATTTGGCAATTCGGCATCGCGTCAGAGATTTATGTCGGCGACCAACCGATACTCTGCCAACATACATTATGACACCCTCTTTTGGGTTGCAATGCATACTAACTCAAAAGTTATGAGCAGGGTCGCTTCAGGCCTCATATCTTCAGCCAGTGCCATTAATCCCGCGCACACTGCATGCTTAGGATCCGGACTTCCGTGATCTGGGGAGTGCGCGCATTATTCCTAATCTCAGAAAGATAAGGTGCGACAATCTCTCTTACTCGCATATTGCTTATCGCGTGCTGTGCACCATTATTGATGCGTTGTCCCGCTATCAAGGTGTAGTAGGTGTAATGTATAATTATGCGCACCGCTGATGATTTTTCACATCCCGGTAATGGCGACATAATTGTATCATCTTGCGAATCCGCTGGATAAGACTGCTCTTATCAAATCATTACATACGGTTCAGATGTAACTCCGCTAAAGGCTGTCTGACTGCTAACATGTTCCGCTCTGCAAGAAGGTGTTATGCTTCGTGACTAATGAGCCCACTTCTGAATGGTAGTCACGTGTACTTGCTGTCCGATCAACATGTATCATTACCGCTATCAGGAGACAACCCCTAACAATGGAGTGGATATTTCACGGACTTGGATAGCAGCAACCTGGCCAATTGTTATGCCTTTGGTGTCACAGGAATACTTCCGGGATCATACAGGATCACTCGATAAACCAACTATTGATACTTAATCTGAAATCATGAATTATCACCCGGATATACTAATTGGATCAACCTTTCCCATTTGCTCACCTCATGGTAATATCTCCATTACCATACCTTCCCATCAATTGATCAACGACAGTGATTGAGCCATGCGCAAATAATTTATATATATTATCTTTAGATCGGTATGTTAGGGGTTTTCTCTTAGCAGCGGTAATGATACATGTTTGACTGCAGCCGGTACTTGTGATGAACTCTTTTGATGATCACATCCAAAACACCTACTGAGTGAACACTTGAAGATGGTTGTCAGTCAAGTGGTCCTTAGCAGGATTACACTTGAGCCATGTGTTGATCAATTAGTGAAGACTACTGTTGCACTAGCGGTTTCAACTTTGACGATGCAATCATGTCGCCATAACCGGGAAGTGACAAACCTTCAGCAGTGTGCATGATTATTGACCATACCTATTAAACCTTGTCTAGCGGGACAACACACAGTTAAGTTGCGATTACACAGAATTACGGGTGCAGCAGACATTAATGCAATATGCGAGTAAGCGGGATATGCGAGCTCATGCGCTAAGCGGAGAGAAAACTAACGGCACTCCCCGGTTATCGGAAGGTCGAGACCTAAGCATCCAGTTTCTGAGGGATTACAGGCATTGGCTGAAGATAAGAGGCCAGAAGCAAACCGGGTTATTAAGTTAAGACCGAATGCATTGCAACGTCATACTCATATAAGAATACGAGGTTGACATGTCATATTCTATGCTAGCGGAGTATCGGTTGGTCCCCGATTCAATCTCTGACGCAATGCCGAATAGGCATATTAATGGCCAGGCAATTAATAGTGAAGAGCTATTAATATTACATTGCGATAAGCACTGAGAAGACTAAGGTCCTCAGATGTTCTAGCTTCTGACCGAATGGGAAGCAAGATGTCGAACACGTGGTTATGAGCTGTCATTATTTGCCTTTGAAATCATGATTATGAGGACGGCCCTAGTCGGGGACATAACATCTTAAAACGGCACATACATGAACACTATAACCAAAAGGAACTCGTGGCATTATCGTCGGAGCAGTAAATGCTTTGGGGATAAGCTTTCAAGTAATAATGGTGTCATGTCGGGAAATCCAAACGCAGGCTTGACCTGACAATCCGATTATAAAATGCACTCATCGTCCCCGACGATGAAAAGAACCAAGCTCTAGGAGCACTCCACAGTCAGACATTACCAGTGAAGAACACCTTATAATATTATTATATTTCTACCTAAACTAACTTCACGATTACTTCACTACTCCTCACAAGTGAATTCCTAATTTTTGTATACCTTAAATCAATTGAGGAAATGTACGGCCCACGATCATCTCGTCCAAAGGTTCGGAGATCTGTTTCTTTACTACGAGGAAACCAGGAATACTTCTGGTCAATACTGGGTCTTACACTCGACCGAGTATCTTGGCATCACATACGACATCTGCAGGTTTATGACGATGGGCAGGTTACCTTTCGAGGAACTTAGCAATACTGCCCTTATTCATGATCAGGAAGAAAACGGGGACTGTTTTTAGAGGGCGCTCTTGTACGCGGACAAGAGGTTGAGTCTTAGGATAAGACGAGGAAAGAAAGATAGTTTACATAGGCGGCTGTATTTAGTCTAATAAATGTTGTATTGATTATTGGGCCTAAATACCCCCGTAACACGGTATTGGTCATAGGATCTTTATCATCAATGGTCAGTCCATATCGGCAAGAAACCTTATTCCTAGTTGCCAAACAAATGACGATTCTCTCATGCTCCAATGGTTCATTCCTTATGAGATGAGATGTTGTCAATATTAAATCACTGCAGCATCTCGAGATAAGCAGAGTCATAGCAGAGATAAGTCGGTAACGAATAATCAATATATCGGAGTACAGTTGACCGAATTGCCTTATACCAATCAACCCTTAGTTCGACCACACTTTCTTGGTCTGAGCAAATGGGGCCTTGGATTCATGTGTCCTGAGTGGTGCAAGATACTCTCCATGCATTATATGGCAATACAACTCAGTTGCATAATACTGTATATTTTGCTCAAATTGAGTATAGTCAAATTAAGGGAACTGTCGTTTGCCGCAATCATTAAACCATTACGTACCCAGTTGGTATATGAGAGGGCACTCTCACTGGCACATGTTGACAGGAATCTATTTGTTGATGATGGGCTTCAGATAAGGTAGTATCAATATGAGGTATTGCCAGTAGCAATAGTATCGCAATATAAGCTCATTACCTTGATAACGTAGTTAATACTCATTGGAGTTGGAACTTGACCATCAATGGTAGTAGGCAAGGATGATAAGACAGTTACGTATGTGAACTCGCATACAGGCTTTGGCAGTCTTAGGATTGTTAAGGGTGTGGATCGTGAGATATATATCAGCGATACTGACATGGAGGAAGGAAATTAATAACATTTTATCGAACAATCTACATTCAGATTTATCTACAGATACCTAGTGACCTTCTCGACCTGGAGGTTAAGCCTTAACTTGATTCGCATGGATCATCCATTAGTTCTGTATCGAAGTCAACGTGGATACTTCTCTATTGAAGTTCTGAGTGTAAGTTAATCTTCAGTTATATATCACTGAAAAAACCTATCCCTCTTGATACTTGGTTATTCTTGGTACCTTCGTCGAAGCAAGTCGTTGATTGGGAAGAGAGCAAGATGATACTTTAAAGTCCAAAGGAGGTCCAAGGAACCAACCCCATAATGTGGTGGTTTGAAGGATATCTCTGCTAGGATACTCATGAGTCGGCACTACTATATCTGCAGAGTCGAAACTACTTTCCTGTTTCTTTCAAGAGAAGTCGATACTTCGAGTCGTCGTACATGAGGACAGTCAGTCCTTGGTTATACGTGCCGGTTGCTGGGATGATACTCAACAAGTCCGAAGAAAGTCTGAGAGCAATAAGATAGTGTGTTTGTTCATACTTTTTGCAGGAGACCCTGGTGTTGTGTACATCAGTATATTGATAGCATGAGACAATACTGTTTAGTCGATACTATGTTTCGGGAGCAGAGAACGGTACAGTTAGCTGGTTTTCTTGGGTGGTAATCCTTATACTCATCCTGGATGAAGCTTTGATCATTCTTCTCTTTATTAGTCCGGAAGTTATTAGGGGCCTTTATTGATTAGGACTTAGGGTGGATCTCCCGGTGTTACACCAATGTGTGTACTTTGAATGCATTTGATATCGGGGTTGTTTTTGGGCACCCAGGCAATTGTGCAATACTGTTTTTTGATGTTGGTGGGTGGTATCAGTAGTTCAATTCTGGGGTGTGTTGTAATGATTTTGACATCTGGGTTGATCCTGGGTTCTTGGATTAAAAGATGGTCAGTTGGTCAAACTGCAATAACAAGAAGTGTATTGATAACTGTGAAGGAACTGCAGCAATTATATAGAATTATGGGAATCATTGTTGTTGAATGAGAAGGTTCTTTAGACAGGGTTGGAGGTGAGGTGGTTATTCATTAACTTGTCTCATGCCACAGGACCACGGGTTATCATTGATTGTCATTTTGCTCCATTGTCTCGGTAATTCCCCTTGCAGCTGATATATTGGACAATATCATGTGGAACTGTTTGCCTTTGCTGCGACATGATCTCCATAAGTGTGAGGTGGTAGTGTGCAGTTCGGCACATATATGATATGTGGCTGGTTCTTTGCATCGAAGACAGCAATGGCCAGAATGTTGACAGATAGCACATTCATTGGTTCATCAAGATAGTACATATCAAGCACTCTTGGGCGTTTTTCTGTGTGCGTGAAATCAGTGGTTTGGAGTGTACTGCGCTTCATGTGTTGTCCAGACCTAAATGGTCATTGTAGTTGCTTTATTATGTCATCGAGTCTCTGGCTAAGTCCAGGATTATTGTAAGGTTATATGATTGATGTGAGTAATCTTCATCTCAATATCATCGTTTTGCATTTGCATTTCCATTTTACAATCCGGATAACTATTAATGTTGATGGAATGAACCGTCATTAATATCCATGTTTCTAGGTTTTATGACACTCAGTTGTGATATCAACTGAACAATCTGTTACCTCAATAGCAGAACTGTGGGCTAGTCCCAATTTAACAGGGTACATGTCAGCAGTAAGGAGAGTCAGATTGAGTTTATTGTTTGGAGAGACATGTCCACTATTGGCCAAGGGGTCAGTCTGACACCATTGAAGGGTGACTCAGATTTTAAGCTCAGGTTGGTTAAGGTCAGCAATATTACGGGGGTGCTTAATCCCAATAATCAATACAGCATGTATTGAAATGAAGAATAGCTGCCTATCTAATTCTTTTTCTCTCCTCGTCTTATCCTCAGACTCAACCTCTTCGCCTTCTTCAAGTGCTACCATCTGAATCTACAATAACTGATGAACCCCCAATACTCGCACTCGCCAGTTATTGTTCTCGTACTGAATATGCACTACGCCTCTTGTCAAAATAGATACTCTTCTGAAACCTGTTTCCATTATTGTAACCCACCGGATAAGTACCAATGTACAAGGAAGTAGATGCCTTCGTAATGTGTGTACAATATTACTATTCAGGTGATATGGGCTGAAGAAGCCACATTCAAAGTAACTATAAGATATCAGAAAGACTTGAATTTCTTCTCAAGTACATATTCGGATTACGGCAAACTGCATCCAGGCAAATAGTGCGAAGTCACAGCTGATGAGTACAGATGTAATTTTGAATTGATAGAATTAGTAATAATATTTTAAGATCATCTTTGGTGTTCTGAGTATTAACAGTTGATTGCTGCTGGAGCTGGTCATTTCATTGCTGGAATAATGCGATCTCTATATAGTCATCTTTGATGGTTTCTAAACCCGTACTTCAACACAAGGACGATATTGCTCCTCAAAGCGTACCACGGTAAGTTCTGGACATTTCCGCATGTGCCCGGTGATAGGTGACACTCATCCCAATAGGTTATTGTGTTCATGCATTGTGGTTTCAAAGCATTCAGTTCCTGAAATTATACAGGCCATCCATCGCATGATATCATGTGAGAAATTAAGTCATATCGAACTTCAACTTAGATATCTCCAATTGAATTTGTTTGAGAAGTTGGAATAGCAGCCGATCATGTGTATCGCGAATAATGCCACACACTGAGGGCAATTTCACTTGCATCATAGATTGAATCCGTGACTAACCAATACTATACTAGTGTGGAACATGATGAATCTGCTTGTATTGAATTCGAGTCTGAATTTGCAATACCTTCACACTCCAATCCATGACCAGGGTTGCTTCTGGCCTCTTATCATCAGGCAACGTCATCATGCATCAAGTCATGGAATACATATACTGAGACTATCCTCTTTGGTCAGTGTGTACCCTTCTTGTTCTTATTTCCAGAGGCAATCAGCCAGAAGACCCGTGTAGTTGCAGATTGACTATCAACTACTGTGTTTGTGTGTCGGAGTTACCTTTGGTCCAATCAAACAATATCCCACCAATTTCATGGCAATGACTGTTGTTGAAATCTTCACGCTCTGCAAAAGCAAGCTTCCTTTCATCATGGATCAGAGTTCCAACAGCAGAAGCTAAGCTGCTCTGCAATGAAACTTGGTTATTCAATCCACACACGACTCCAATATCACTCCGCTACAGATTCTAGGTTAGGCCTACTTGCAGCATCATGAAGTGGGGTTATGCGTATTACGTAACTAGACCAAGAGTAACTTCATGACAATTATTCAATTGAGTACCACAAGTATCTTTATCCCTGTAATGAAACAACCCAAAACAGACAATGACAAGTTTATCACCATGTCAGGACAATACCCAGGTGCTGTGTTTCCTGGTTATGGGTCAGAGATTGAAGATATGTGTGTTCCTGATTGTTGGAGGGTCTTTCTGTGCTTGTGCCGACACAATTGCTGACTATACCATGGACTTTGGGGAAGTTCCTCCTGGGAGTGCTGGTGTTAGTAGATCTGGGGATGTAGATAGTGATTTTTTCAATGAGGCTTGAATTTGAATGAGGTATTCAACTCCTGGTTCATTGGTGGCGATGGTATTTAGGGCAATCTAAAGTTTGAGTTTGTTTGATCTGATGCACCATGCCAGGCTACAGATAGGGTGATTAGACATATGTTGTTTTGATGAATATATGTCTGATATTGTTCGCAGATGGCTTAAAATACCTGACCAAATCTATATTTGTCTTTGTCATTGGGATTCAATAGGTTGATTCAGGGGTATTGATAGTCTTCATCTTTGGAAGTATCATTGCTTCAAATAATTAGTCATCAGTCACGCCTTGTTTAGGGACATCTGCAACATCCTGGTCGGAATCTCGACAGTTTTCGATATTCTTATAGATGTCTGGTTGTTAAGGTGATGATAATCGTTGGGGTGGTACTGAGGGTTTCTGGGGTCAAGAGCACCAATGGCCATATGGGTGCTCAAAACTGTAAAAAAGCAATTTAGCAGCTGGTCTAGCAAGCTGGATTATAGTTTGCCTAAGCGGCCAGGGTTGTGCTTGCATCCTCCTATAGATATGTATCCCGTATAGTCTGTATTTGATACAACTGTGGCATCCATTGCAGAGAGTTGGTCTAAAATTGAGTTTGGGTAGAGATGCATTCCATATGTACTGGAAGTACCACGTGGTTGTGGGTGTGGTATATGGTTGGTCATGTATGCCCCGTGAAGATTCCCAGTATTGTTGAAATGTTAAATGTGTTGTGTATTGCCAAGTATTTGACATTTGTATATATCCAATGTATGTATGGTGTTATAAGTGGCTTTGGTATTACCTATAACCAGAGGGGATTAGAGTTTCACCCCTTTTTTGCCAGCAAGGTGTTAGAGCCTCATACTACGGCCTTTGCCCACTCACCACAGATACAGAGTAACCCGAAGTGACCTGAAGACCTCTGGGAGGCCTGCAATATAATGGGGCTTTAAAACCACTGCAAGAAAGGAAGTGTGACTTATTTCTGGAGAATCCACCAAAGGACTCTGGAGGTGAATGCCAGCAAAGTAGATTGACATTGTCATCTGCACCCGGGTAGGTCTGCTGGGCGCCTGCACCAATTCGGTTTGAAAATAATGGGAGTAAGAACATGTGAACATAAGAAAATGGACCATTGTGAAGATAGCTCTCGTCCGATTATGTTGTGATTTCTGGCCCAGACACTCATCTGCTACCAGGCAGGTGTTGCTGGTTCACTTTCATGGCTTGTAGGGCCGCTGAATCTATTTCTGATGCATGGTTGTGAATGGGGTTTGTTTCCACTTAGATGGAGGGGGGTGGAGGGGGAGGGGGATGGGGGGTGTGAGAAACCATCGTTTTGCAGATTTTGTATAACTATTGCAAATGTTAACCTTGTGTCAGATATTAAAACCTGAGGCTCGTGTCAATGTGCTCTCAATGTATTCAAAGTTTGAGATCTACTGGATGTGAATTGGTTGTGAAGATTGTTGGTGGTGGCCCTCTGCAGTGGACGTAAAGAGGGGTGAAGGCCCAGCTTTCCAGCTGTCAACAATCAAGGTCATGAGGAAGAGATGGCCTATCGTAGGGTGGGTAACCAGGTTTAGGAATCAATAGGCAGTGCCTTCTTGTTAATTGCTGTTGTGGTTGTTTAGATTATTTTTAAAAATCAGTTTTCCTTGTGAAGTTGTCACATATTGCAATTGTAGTTTGAAGTCAATCAAAAACCTGTAATGCAGGTTTGCTGGAATTACCTGCACAAACTGGAATCAAATGGGGAGACAACAACACAGTATGACATGAAGACTCAAAGTCAGACAAGATGCATTTCACAATAAATGAAATAGTAATACTACAGATGACAAAAGATTACCACACTGAATGGTACAACCATTTTCCCTGCCACAACTGGTGTCAGCCCAGATGGGGTAAGGTGGATTGTGATTGGAGTTGACAAGAAAATCAACTTTAAACACCAGGTTACCCTGAAGGCTACAAGTGGCAAAAGAGCCCTTGGAGGACTATAATCAACATCCAATACAGCATCAGGAGTAACCTGCAGTGCAGTTCGCCAACTACATAATACCTGCATTATATCTGCTTGCAACTATCGGGCTGAAGTATGGTGAAAGGGTCACACAAGGTTTCAACAGAAGCTGTTGACAGCTAAGCATATGGCCATGTGTTGTATGTACTCGGAGCGTTCCACACATTGCCAATCACAGCCCTATACAATGACTCTGCTCTCACCAAGGTAGCTATACAACTATACCCATCATAAGGCAATGAGCAATGGGAATAGTTAAATGTTCTGGATATCCAACCCATCTGACAATGATGTCCATTGATGTAGACACCATTCTAGTGATACCTTGAGTCCGGCTGTATAAATGCACACCAGATTTCATCGCAGAGCATGCAACAGCATAACCGGAATTTTGAAACACTTCTCATCGAGGCTTGTCCGATTCTAAGTACATTAATTACAATATGGTGAAAGATCGATAACTACTATACCACTGCCTGACCCCCATGGACTCAAAGCAGAGACAAAATATCTATCAATGTTCACTCAAATGAAAAGTAACCAAAAGCCCATCAAGTGCAGTGTGCAATGTTGATAACACATAACCCCAACAATTCTTATTATTCAGATGAATCAATGTTGAAGGAAAACATTGGGGCGGGAACTGTTGTGGAAATCAAAGAATCAGCAGTCATTGATGCAACCTATTGAATGGGCCTTCAACCTGACATTTACAATGCTGACCTGTTTGTAATTCTTCCAGACATACAGAAATGGTATTAAATATGTCAACATAGTAGCCTTATCAAAAGACTCATATTGATCTTCACAGACAATCAAGATGTCATAAAATGTCTCAATTCTCTCATACCTGGTGCTATACAGTCAACTACCCTGGCACTTGCCAATAACTCCAAAAATCTCCATGCAGTTAAGACTAAAATCAAAGTCCCATAGGATTCAGGTGATACATACATACCTGGTACCAAACCTGCTGACAAGTTTGCAAAACAGACTACTCTTGGAAAACTACCTGACTATTGTAATAGGTCCATATCCTACCTCTGGATGGTGACAGGAGCAGCTAATATACAGTATTCGAGTAAGTGGTGGATCCATCAACCAGCCAAGGGAACAAACATTTTTCAAACCTTCTGTACTAAATCAGATCATGTCTTGACATGTGGTTTCAACCTAATCAGTTCAGTTGTCCTACTATTACGAAATGGCCATGTTTATTTCCACAGTTATGTACACCAATTACCACTGCACATTGTTGACTCCCTCCACTGCCCACATTACTAGGGAGGTTCCCACCTACCAGAACATCTGGTTTTGAGATGCCCCTAATATCAATGCAAAAGACAATCAATATGGAATCAAATGAGAGTTTTACCCCTGTGATTTGTCTGAAAGCATCATATGTGCCCTGACATTGCTATGTAATCCACAAAACACTTAGTGCATGATACTATCATCGCAAAACGAAGCTAGTATCCGAGCAAATTTCATTATCAGGAACATATTGCAGAGGGCAAGATTTGAATTGCAGATCAATGGACTGTCAACAATCAGGTTGAGGAACATCAGAGTGGCAGTGGAGGGGATGACAAGGAGAAGGATGATGAAATTGAAGGGGGAGGGGAAATTGAACAGAATAAGTAACTTTGAAAATGAGAGGAGTGGAGAAGCGTAAACTCGAGGGGGAGAACTTGTATGATATGCAGGATCAGGCTGAATGAGACTGACAAATAGTGCACCATTGTACAATGCCTGTCACATTGAAGTATTTATTTATATATTCATCATAGAACATGCAGCACGCATGTGATGGCTGGTGATGTACAAACAAATTTATATAGTCATTGAATAATTTATTCATCATGCAGAATGCAGCCTGCAGGCTATGGCTGGTCAAGTAGAAACAAATAGCAAACATCAAGAACATCAAATCAAACCTCACACATCAAAAATGAAATACCCCTGGCCAGGTAGCACCACCCTGCTGTCTGCTGTTACCCATGCTCTTGTTACAATACAATTGTTATGAGAAATCAGCATGATCTGTAACAAACTTCAGACAATACCAACGTATCTGTCGGTCCCATTCTACCTGGTGCTGCATCTCATGTTGGTTCTCCCCCTGGAGTTTACCCTCCTACACTCTTTCCCTTTCACATTCACTATTCTGTTCAACTACTCCTGCCCCTTCCCATACTTCATCCTCCTCCTCATCATCCCCTCCAATCATACCCTGATCTTCCCCCACAAGATTGATTCCAGTTCAGTCACCTGCAATTCGAATGTCACCCCCACCCAATGTATTCTGTATTACAGAATTGGCTGAGGTTCACTCTTGGCAATGCCATATCTGTATCAAGCGCAAAATCTTTCCAAGGTTTTATTGCTTTGTTGGGAGAAAGATGATAATTCTAGGATTGTCGAGAGTGTACCACTGCAGTCTCTTTCCGCACTGTCTGACTTCCGCATTGATATATTGGGCATCTCAACAGATTATTGTATTGGCAGTTGTAACCTCCATAGCAACATGGGCAGTGCGGGGAGTCAACAGACTTCATCTGTACTTGGTAAAGCAAGGGGTGGAAGCCACCCTGTCCAGTGTCTTGCTGTGTGACATTCAATGCAAACTGCCAGTTAGCACTAGTGAAGCTGTTGTCAGGTTTAGTATGGAAAGTTCAGATGTAGTTCTTTCCCAGTGGGTGCAAACAAATCACCTTGAGCAAGTACAGCAAATGAAACTAAACACAGAAGCAATAATAACCCCCTGGCTAGGTTGCACCTCACTGTATTCTCCTGTCACCCCTGCACTCATTTGAAAGAACTTTTCAAGAACTCATGGTGGTCGGTAACATGCTTCTTATACTAGTAAAATGTTGTTCAGTATCATTCTTCCTTGTCCTGCATATCATGCCGGTTCTCCCCTTCAAGTTTTCCCTGCTGCTTCAGTCCCCAGAAAGCATGTCATAGATGGCAATAATTTCTAGAAAAATTGTTTACCACTTGAGCAGGGGTAATGGGACTTCGCGCAGTGTTGCTACCTTGCCATGAGTTTTTGGCTGTTTCTTTGCTCTGTTTCATTTGTTGTTTTTGGTTTGGATTATTTGTTCTTTGCTAACCATAGTCTGAGGGCTACATTGTGTATGAAGGATAAATAGATAAATATATGACTAAATAAATAAATCTCTATTCATACTTTGCTTTCCCCAATAACAATTGTTTAGCTCAAAAATCTCAAAATGGTATAATGGATGCTTGAAATGGTTGGCAGATCACACTGGGCACTTGTCCTGAATATGTATTGACTTGTGATTCATGGAGTGCCAGGGCCCTGACAAGCTTGCAGCCGTTTAACATAACATGCTGTTTGAAGTTGATATTCGGTTCAAATCAAATACCAATCCATCTGACCACATCTGGGCTGATTCCCTTTGCACCTGGGGTGATGGTAATGACATTGGTAGAGTAATCTTTTAGATATCTGTGGTGTGGCAATTTAATTTATTATGGAAGTGTATCATCTCTGACTTTGAGTTATCAAATAGTTCAGCTGTGTTTTTTGCTCATTTCAGCGCTGTGCATGCAGCTTCTTCACTTCAACATATATTATCCACTTTAGATACATTTCATATAACAATTTTATCTTCGTCCATGCAGCTTGATATCCAGCAGCAGTGGTAATGGGCCATGAGTTCAAAGAAAATAGGGGAGAAAAATAGAATGAAGTAACTTGGGAATCAAGGTAATCCTTGTGGGAATCCTGTTCGGAATGGTTTGAGGTCTTCACTTCTTCAATCTAATTCAAGTCCTTCTGGGTAGGTGCATAATAAGTGATCCACACATGCTTGAATTAGTATTGGGAAACCCAGTTGATATAGGATATGAAAGAGGCAGTCTTTGGATATATTGCCAAATGCACCACATATATCTACAAAGATGGCTGTGGTTTTGTCACTTGCTTGTATTCTTTGTTCCCTTTCCTGAATAAGTGTAATGGCAGAATCAATTCCAGAAGATTGCGGTTATCGACATATTTGTTCCTTTGATGGAAGGTTGAATGTTGCAGCCGAATCTGCATGTTGGTAGGCAATCAGCTGTTCAAGTATGCTTCCAAGATAGTCACCAAGGGCAATATGTCAGAAGGCATTAGGTATGCAGTATTCAGGTTTTTCTGCTTGTTGGATTTGTTTAGAAGTGAATGTAATCCTTGTAGAGTAAGTCAATTGATAACATTTGTTGGGAACAGTGCTACTGGTGGCAGAAAGAATATAGCAGAGGGAAGAGGTTAGATTTCTGGTTAATAGTAACCGCTATTGTATGGAACAATGACAGTGGTGGTGTTCGCAGGGTTTGCCTTGGTATTGTACAATAGCAATCAGTGAATGTGTCATTGCCATGTGCATATGGCGAAAATTCCTTTCACATTGATGATCGGAGATACAACTATAATGGAGGTATTTGTTCTGAACAGCTTTGAACAATATAAGATTGCTGCTATTGCCGGTATTCTACACAATATATTCGCACTATTCATCTTTGCTCTGCCAATCCTGTGTTGGGGTAACTACTAGCACTTGTACTCCACTGTTAACTGGAGAATACAGGTGGGTGTTTTCTCACGATCAAGAGTCACATTCTGCAGCAGTTTTGATGATTTGTGAAAGTTTAATTCAATTGGCTGTTCAGGTAGACATCACCAAACCAAGTATTAGGAATAAGAGGGTATACTGTGAGTTTTCGAAAATATGTCCCAGTCGGTTTTGTTCCAGTGGTATTTGATATTATTGGAATTGGTGGCAACTCGGTCTGAGTCTGCCAGCGTATGAAACCAGATTGTGGTATAGTTTGAGTGGGTTGTGCGATTGTCATCTATAGCCAGATTGATATATGAGTAATGGATAGCACACAATATACATTTATGGTTCAAAATAGAGATTCCATTGCCAGTTGGGTAATCATATAAAGGGGTGTCCAGTTCCAGGAACGGGCAAAACTTATTAGTTTCAATAATCTGAACAATTTTATCAGGGTGATTGGAAGTTTGATTTGTAAATTCCACCATACAGGATTGGTGATCATATCACCAGCTAGAATGAGTCATTCAGGTAATGATATATTGGTGAAGATGCTTGCAATTGTATGGAGAATTGATGAGCCTCCATGTATATTGCAAATATTGAAGACTGTGATCGATACCATTGAGAGAGTTGATATTTCATCATCTTGCATATCTGGATTGTGGCTGATATTAGTAGGTGAAGAGCATTCAATATTGGAGTTGATTTTTGTTACATGGGTAATTGTCCTATTGTGTTTTCTTAAGTTTAAAGCTGGTATCATTTATGGTTGTTCATAGTGCAACTAGCTGACCAAATAAGGATCCATGATGAGTGGTTATATTAATTTAGCAAAAAACAGGTTGATCCTAAATGACAATATTCACAAGGTTTTCAAGCACAGTAACAGCATTTGATTGAATCAAAACAGGTAACCCATAATGGCTGATGAGAAGAGAAAGACACCAAAGGTTGCACGAGGGTGCAGCAGCTAAGTGTAACAGGTGGGGTCAGGTGTGGGTGATATTGGTAAATAGAATGTGATTTTGGAAACACAACAAGAGGCTCGGAGTTCGTATCAAGGGAACCAGAACATGACCAGAGTTATAGCTGTTTCAAAGTCATAACGTGCTTTGCTATACAAGAAAATGAGTAAAGAGAGAACAAAAGGAAATCATTCAACAATATCAGCACCTCTCTTTCTATACACTTCGTCTGCCACCCTTGAATCATTCCTCATGCTCCGATGTACCATCCTAGTCATCCCTCATGATCTCACACATCATCAAAAAAACTCCTGATCAGTACAACCACGCCACATTTTCCGATATCGCAACACCTACAACCACATTCTTATCATACTATAATATACCGCCACCATCTCACCGCATCCTCCTCCTTCTTCCGCGTCTTTCAAAGTCTCAGCTATTGTATTGTACAATTCCTTCCACACCTTCTCCACAGTCCAACCTTAGTCTCCAAGAATGTTGAAAACTTCCTGCGCTGTGATACAAAGTGAGTGTGAATACTTGTAGTGAAGAAGGGTTGTGTAGAAAGTTTTCTGAGATATAAATATATATGTCATCAGTTAGGTAAGGTGATAACAGTGTCATATTTGTTGATAAGAAGATGAATTGAGTCAAGAATTACATTGATCTTCATATGTTCTCAAGTTTAAGAAAAAATGAATTGTCTTTGCACCAACTTCTGTTCACTTCTGTGTTTCCACATTTGGAGTCTCATGTTCTGATTGCAATGCCAGCAATGCCAAATCTTGAATTGGTTTAAATGATATCTACAACTCCGAGCCTGGAAATCATAACAAAAGATCTTGGCTAAAATTAATTTATCAATTGTATTCATTGACAGTGTATTGATACCCATACCAGCCAGGTTGGTACAACATTAATCGTACCTGCAACAGATTCTGTTTACTTTGTCAAACAACCAGCAACTTTGAAAATACATTCACAATCCATTCATATGGGAGGAACAGCTGTGTGCTGTGCCTGTGGAATCTTTGATGATTGACACATCCAGATATCTTGGACAATCAGTACTGCATCTAAATTCAATTGATAGGTGGGGACGAGAGAACCTGCAACTGTATCCAATACCACTACTGATCAGAAACCGCGACAGATCTATATCATCATTGTCCAAACCGAACCACTGACTGGAACTGGGATCAAGACAGAATTGGCTTGAATCATCCAATGCCAATTGAAAGGTGGAAGGATTTCTTAACATGTTTGATTGCATTGAACAATACTACTGTCACCTGTTGTCACACTGGATCATCAGTTTCAAGTCACTTTTACTTTGATTTATCTATTTAGTCAATTCATCCAACAGCATGCCACAGGGTGGCATTTGCCAGTGAAGTTCAAAGAACCAACCCCGGACGACATTATCAAATGACAGCGAACAAAGTAGACATCAACAACCTCGAGGTACCTAGTACCGCTATACAAGAGTGAAAACCACACCAGCACAACTGTTTTTTCGAAAAGATGTAAACAGCCAGAACAACTCTCAACACACAGCAACTTGCAATCAATTACTACATTGTGATTGTCCTCCTGATAATAGGTCGTCTCAACTTTAGTATGATTGTGGCTGCTGGGTTGAATCTGGAGCCTCATACCCCTGTAAGTCTGCACCTGCCCAATGGCCTCCACTGATCATATACCAACCCAATTGTTAAACAATACACTTCAATCTTTTGGGTTCATTGAGAGCACATATAGACTAGACTCAGGTTTTAATTTCAGACCAAAAGCATAACATTTGCAATAATTACACAAAATCTTGCCAAAGTCGCTTTTTTATTCCTACCCCCCTCTAATGCAGTGGACTCAATTCCAAAATCACAAAGCGGCAATGGGGATCGAATCGTACGCCCTGAAAACGCTTGGAGCTAACAATCAGTACTTGGCTACAAGTGTTATGGGTGTATTAAGTCCGCTTCAATAAATATTTATTAACTAAATACAGCCGCCTAACTAAACTTCTTTTTCTTTCCTCGTCTTATCCAAAGACTCAACCTCTTGTCCTTATACAAGAGTGCCCTCTAAAAACAATCCCCATTTTCTTCCTGATCGTGAATATGGCGCGTATCGATAGGTTTCTCAAAAGGTAATATCCCTGTCGAGTTATATGCGCAAACGTCACACTCGATGCCAGGAATTGCGGAGGAGCGTATCGTCCAGTATTGACCAGAAGTACTCCTGGTTTCCTCGTATTAAAGATACAGATCGCCTAACTGTTGGACTAGATGATCATGTGCGGTACGTCTCCTCAATTGTCTCGAGGTATGCATAAAGTATGAATTCACTGGTATGGAGAAGAGAATTAATCGTGAATGTTTGTTTAGATAGAAATCTTAATAATATTTTGAGGTGTTCTTCGCTGGTAATTGTCTGACTATGGATTTCTGCTAGAGCTTGGTTCTTCTCATTGTCGGGGACACAATGCCAGTTCTTTATAGTCCTTAGCTGGCTCAAGTTTGGCCGCCGTTCCTCTGACAATGACAATAGAATTGCTTGATAGCTTATCTCGGGATATTGTCCCGAAACCCACCAAGAATTCCATCAAGATTATCGTCTTCATGCATGATTGCTTTCAAAGCGTTACGCTCCTCGTATGAGGCCATCATCACGTCATGGTATTAAACGCATCTTATGATAACTCGTAACTTCAACTTTGACATCTTGCTTATGGTTCATTCCGTAGTTGGAACGACTGACGTCATATAGACTGATCAGCGCTTATCGCAATATAATAATAACATCGAGGTTATTAATGCCTCACCATACCAATTTGGCTATTCGGCATTGTGTCAGAGATTTATGTCGGCGACCAACAGATACTCTGCCAATGTAAATTATGACACCCTCTTTTGGGTTGCGATGCATACTATCTCAAAAGTTATGAGCAGGGTCGCTTCAGGTGTCATATCTTCAGCGAATGACATATATCCCTCACGCACTGCATGCCTAGGATCCGGACATCCGTGATCCTGGGAGTGCGCGCAGTATTCCTAATCTCCGAAAGATAAGGTGAGACGATCCCTCGTACTCGCATCTTGCTTATCGCGTGCTGCGCACAAGTATTGATGGGTTGTACCGCTATCAAGGTGTAGTAGGTGTAATGTATGATTATGCGCACCGCTGATGATTTTTCACATCCTGGTAATGGCGACATAATTTAATCATCTTGCGAATCCGCTTGATAAGACTGCTCTTATCAAATCATTACATACGGTTCAGATGTAACCCCGCTAAAGACCGTCTGACTGATAACATGTTTCGCTCTGCAAGAAGGTGTTATGCTTCGTGACTAATGAGCCCACTTCTGAATGGTAGCCACGTGTACTTGCTGTCCGATCAAGCTGTATCATTACCGCCATCAGGAGAGAACCCCTAACAACAAGCCCCTGACTGTCAGGGCCACAAATCATCCAAATGTGGTGGGTTTGTAACTATCCTCTCTGTATATCGGTGGAATCAACTCCAAATCACAAATGGAAAACAGTAATCGATTTACGGACCCCTCCAGCCCTGAGTGTGAACCGTCCCAATTACATGCAAACCCCAGACACTCAGGGCCGTAAGTTCTGGAACCAAATAATAATAATCCGAATTTGATCATTTCGGTGTGAATTTTGAGCTATTTCAAACAGCATCATGCGCTAAGGGAGAACACTCACCCAGGTACACCCTGCTGCGATTCGAACACAATCACGGAATCATTGATATCACCACTTTAGATAAATGAATTGTTGCATAATCTCAGTGTGCCCACTTTGGAACTTATTGGCCATCGGGGCCCACCAAACATACAAGTGTGTAGTCAACAATGTCTGGCTACGTTGCTGCCAATGACCCCCTGAGTCTTTGGGTGGATCCTGCAGAGTTAAGTTGCACTTCCTTGCTTTCAGTCGTATTACAGCCCCATTACCCAGCTTGGATTCTAGAGGTCATCCTGTTGCTACAGCATCAGCAACAACTCTAGTTTCCATTAGAAACACCTGGGTGTTCTGGACGGCTCTGATGGCTCTGACGGAACATTGTACCCTCTGACAGAGAATTACATGCATCCCATTGCCCGGGCGACTGGTTGCGTTGCATATATACCTCTTTTAGTTCGTGCCTGGAATATGGTGACGTATACGCACCATCACAACGACATGTGTGCTACACTCTTCCAAGGTGCTCCAGTTATGCTGCAGCCGTTGACACAACACCTGGCAATGCGCATGCCTTGCTCTGGCTGACTGCCTCATTTTACCTCTCCCCTATTGTAATATATATTCTCCCGCACACTCCCCCATATATATTTTGATATGAGATGTTGTCATGTATGCCAATATAGTCTTCGCTTCAGATTCATCGCTTGCCATTGCATTTCCTTCGCCATTATCGTATTTTCCAGGTCTGAAATATACTGTCTAATCTTAACACTCTCTAGTACAATGCCCTCAGTCCTCCACATTCTGCGTTGATTCATCATCTGCTTGCGATGCATCTTCCTGCACATCCGGATCCGCAATGTTACCATCCTCGCGATCATATATGTCGACATCACTGGTTCCCAGGTCAAACCTATGACGCCCTCAGGACTCGACATTCTATGTGGATCCATCATCAGCTTGCGATGCTTATTCCTCCTCATCCGCATGCACGTCTTTCCCATCCTAGCCCTCATACCCGTTGATATCACTCATTCCCAGGTCAAACCTCTCGAGTTCAGTCGAACACCGTCGGCGCCGGCGGGCAGTGGGGATGACATTGTGTACATCGCTTTCGTCACCTTCAGCTTCGTAATGCCCGCTGCCCCCTGGCATCGCAGAATGCACTTCGTCATGCATGGGATTGTTGTCTATCGCGAGGTTTGGGTCAGTGCTTGTGATCTCAGGCTCCTCAAGGGCCACTTCGGAGATGAAATAGTCAAGAACAATTGCATTGTGAATACGTGCTGCTTCAACACTGATGACCACGGCAGGTGTGGGGTTCTCCACCAGTTGGATCGGACACTTGACTGTAGCGAGAGTGGTTTTATACACCCTCTGTTGGTAGCTCACCGGAAGTTCCTTCCAGAAATTCATCAAGAATGTATCAGTGTCTGCAATGCCAGGCGAGGTTCACAATGTGCAACCCGTTGTAGTGCAGCAGGATGCATTCTGACCACCGTCATTCTTGAAGTTGAAGTAGTTCGAGCAATCAGCTCTGTCCACTTTCAACTTTGACTTGAAAGCTTTCGGATGAACACCTTTGTTCTTTTGCAACTCCAGTTGTGCATGGGGCAACATGGTGCATGTAAACATGATCAGTGGTGAGGGTATATGGCGGTCCTTGTCATCAATCATGGAAGTATAAAATCAACCAGCATACTTACTGCTGTTATTCGATTGATGATAAAATTTCATTTAGATAAACCGTGGGATTGCTTCCGCCAGGACATAAAGTGGATGCTGGCCATTCGTTAGCAGTTTTCGACATTCTCTCTGTTGGTTTTGTGCCACATACACCACCTTCCACACACTCTTCTACAGGAAAACGATACTTATTGTCTGCCTGAAGGGACTCAATGAATTTCAAACTCTTTGCGTCGGATTCAAAGTGGTGGAGATCATAAAGCTCCGCTATGTTGTCCCTTGCCGATCGAATAAAATTTGATTTAACCTCATCAACTTGTGCTTGAACCTAGTATCGGTTGGAGTGTGTATTATCCAATGTGGGCCATTGCTTCAACATACATCATTCAAGATCTCCTTTGTGCATGCCTCAAATGCTATGGACCAAATGTTGTTTTGCAGCCTAGCGGTGTTCCAGTACGTCTCTATTATCTGCCAGTGTGGGGTTTCAGCTAATGCTTTTGCTACATGTCGCATTGCATAACTTACCTTCTCCATGTCGCTTGCACTCATAAACAGCAGTTTGTTCCACATGTAGAGCTCCAGGAGTCTATCTGTTGCAAATACAAGACGCATCATGTCTGAGTGACCAGATTGATGGATGCTGGGACCTGCTGGAGACTAATGATCAAGATGTAGACACTGCCTGAGGTTACAATTGCCACTGCCACTGTCTCTGATTCTTTCCTGTAGCTTGCATTCGCAGTTGATTTGTAACGATCGCGCTAGCTTCTGCATTAGCGCTGTTGGTAGGCAGGTTATCAAAACCGCTGGGAGGAGTGGGAGTGCTAGCAATGCCTGATGTGGGGCTGGATACTACGCGACACGTTGAGTCTGTCTGTAAGGTTCTGCTGGGTGCTGCTGTGTAATGACTGCGTGTACCTGGCGTGGCGGTTGGAGTTATTACTAACCATCACAGTGTAGCGGACAGGGTGGAAGTAACGTGTTGCGTGATATCTGCAACACGAGAATTGTTCAGTGAAGATGAAGGGGTGAAGTTCTGACCTTGCATAGTAGAGGCTATGGAACTCCCTCATTCAGAGGAGTCCCTGTCGCCAGCCGGTACAGAACCGCGTTTCTTGGCAGGGGGAAGTTGAGAATTCCATGAAGCCCAATGCTTTTGTTGCTACTGACGATTAGCAACACTTCCAGTATTTCGTACGACCGGTGACGTGTCAGGGTGAGGGATTTGGGAAGGCTTAGTCTGATATAGATGTTCAACATTAGAAATGTAGGAATAATTTCCTTTGCATGCATATGCAACAGCAGCGAGGTAGACTTCTATTTGAGCGACCATGGACTGATTCAACAAAAAAGGGAGGTGCAGTGAAGACAGCGCTAGACTCTAAACCCTGACAATTCTCGGGGACGAGATCCCTTGAACTGGAATCAAATATACGGTTATCTGCCATCAGATTAAACTCAGATGAAACTCATCATTGATATTCACTGTTACAGCAATGTCAAAAGGTCTATTAACACTGCTTGAAGGGTATTTATGCCTTCTTGGCGCGATTATTATAGTATTACACTTGATCTTCGTACAATGCTTTGAACCATCAATTAGGTATATCTTCAGCTTCTCGGTGGAAATCCTCCTTCGGCAGAGATAAAAGCATCGCGAATCGAAAAATGATGTATTCTGTATCCTATGACAACAGTTGCATTTGCTTTTTCCACTACTAGGCGTTGGTAGCCGTGTTGGATGGTTGCACAGTTGGGACAACTTGAGAACTACGCAGTTTGCTCTGAGATGCATGGGGTCTGAGCGGTAAAAGTCGTATGTGATGCAGAAACAATACCAGGCGTCAATAACTTCCCTCACAGCGAGTACTATATCTCGTCTCAAGGCTTCTCATTCATGAGGTACCTAGTGGTTTTGCAAGATGATGACAGGGACGTTTTGTGTTCATTAACCAACAAAACGCAGGATATGATTCAGAAATATCAGATCTCATAAGTTGAACAAAGCAATCACAGGAACTCGGGTATATACATCCATTCTTCCTGCCTATACCTCCATTCTCTTTTCATCCCATATTAAACACACTACCAGCATCCTGAACAATCTCGACATCATGTGACTTGCACAAAACAACGCCTCTCGTTTGAAAACACACCCAATAACCTACACAACTTTGGGAGTTCCCTCTGGGCCTCCTTCCGCTACAGTCAACTGAAAGATAATGCTGAACCCTCGGATGTAGATTCAATTTCAACTCGCAGAGATGGCACCAAAGGGAAGTTGTTAAGGAAAGGGGAAGGCAACTGCCAGCGCGAAAATGCCAACATCGGTTATAAATCAACGCTTCTCAATGGATAGGGACCATCTGCAGCAATTTGTCTTAGAACTCATCCGTTGTGTAATACTGATATATAATTTTTGTGGCGTCAAGGTTCAGAGGGCATGGGACCTGTTTTATGATATAATCTTTCTTGATCTAGTCACGACTCGCCATATTTCACAATTCCAGCTGATGTGGCCGCACCGCAGAAGCAAGACCTCGCCTTTGCTGGAGTGGTGGGCAGCCTTCCACACATATATGGGTGAAATGTGCGTCAAACCCAGCAACCAAAGGAACAATTCGAGGTTGGAAAACCCCTGGGCATTCGGCGATCAAGTCAAACTCTCGAATCAGCAAACAACCAGCTCGGGGAAGGTTAAACGCACCAGCGAGCGTTTCCCTTGGCACGGTTGCGTTGATCTCAGGGGAAAAATTGATCTGCCAAGCTGCTGGCAGTACAAGACAGATGACTTCTTGGCCATTAGACCACTGAATTGGGATGAGAAAATCGACAAGGATAATGATGAGGAGAATTGGGCCGATCCTGGAGCACGGAGCGGTGGCAGCAGCCGTCCAGCCGATGGCAATGACAATGATGATGGCCAGGGTGAGCGGACCATGCAGGGCGGTGAGAAAGGGACCAGGGAAGGGAAGGGAACAAAGGATGGGAAAGGGAAAGGGAAGGTGACTGCGGACGGACAGGGAAAAGGGAAGGGGAAGGGGAAAGGGAAGGGAAACGGTAAAGGGAAAGGTATTGTTAAACAAACCCTACGGGAGATGATAACTCCTGTGCCATTGCTCTGCAGTTGCAGAAGGAAATTTATGAGGCAGACTCTGACACGGAGGGCTAACTGGAGAGGGTACATTTAGAGCCCGACGGATCCTCTGCCTTGTCAATTTCGTCAGATGATTCTACCGACTCTAACAAGAAGTTGGACAGCAAATATGACTCAGCACGTGGTTCCGATTTCAATATGGGCATGGAGGATAGTGTGGACGCACTGGATAGCGTTGATTCAGATGGCGATGTGGATATGCAAAGTGACGGTGACGATGAAGATGCAGAAGATGAAGAGGAGGAAGATGAGAAGGAGGAGGATATCAGCAAAATGTATTTCAGTCACTGGAAGATTCCAGGAGTGTCGGAGAGGATGTGGAGTGTAAACTTAGATGCATCAATTTCAGGAGAGTATCAGACCCTAGGAGAGCATTCCGGCCAGCCTTCAGAGTAACTGGGATCTCCGATGACTGCTACAGGAGTACCGTGGGAGTGATCGTGATAGGTTTGTGAACACTATAGATTGTCGGAGAGAACTTTGGGTGCAACTGGGAGCACCTGGGAGCACCGGCGATAAGCCTGGGAGTGCCAATCATAATCCTGGGAGCACCTGGGTGCGCCGGCAACAAGTCTGGGTGCGCTGGCGACAAATCTGGGAGCACCTCAAATCACAGTAGAGCAGTCTGGGAAAAACATGTTCTTTGGGAACGCTGCTGGTGCGCGTGGAAATCATAGCTACTACATATCATTCAACGATTGTTAAAACTCATGTATTCAGGTTGTATTCTCATCTATGTATATATATAGCTACCGATCTACACACGGTATATCTGGATTGGCTGCAGGCGGCGCTTGAGAGCATTTGCAGGCGCCCCTGAAAATAACGATAGAGTGAACTCAGAGATACACTCCAATGCTGTGATTGAGCGACTTTGGAGATGCACTTGGAGGCAGTAATTGAGGTTTTTTGAAGATACACTTTGAGACCGTGATCGGGTGAACTTAGCGATGCTGTCCGAGATCGCGATCGAGTGAGTTTGGAGATGCACTTATGGAGGCCGTAATAGAGCAAGTTTGGAGATACAATTGGAGGCCGTGATTGAGCGAGTATGGAGATATGCACTCGGCGGCCATGATCATGCGAACTTGTAGGCGGTAATTGAGCGAGTTTGGAGATGCATTTGAAGGGCGTGATCGTGCGAGATTGGAGGCCGTAATCAGCCGAGTATGGATATACACTTAGAGGCCGTGATCAAGATATATTGGAGGCCGTAATCGAGCGAGTTTGGTGACCGTAATCGAGTGTGTTTGGAGATACTCTTCGAGGCCGTGATTGACCGAACTTGGAGGCCGTAATCAAGCAAGTTTGGACGTGAACTTAGAGGCATTCGATGGACGGTTTACCGTATGCTGAAAGTCAATTCATCAGTTAGTTAACTTGCAACTGTGGGAATATGACAAGGTGACTTTACCTTTGAGCTCTGATGGAGAGCTGGCTGATGGTGGTCGATTGTGTCGCGAGGCACGTCGGAAGCTGAAGCTACATTCTGTGGTCAACTCGTAATCATGAGAAGGAAGGGAAGACAAACCATCCTGGGTACTCGATGTATACTGGACTCAGTGTATGCTGGACTCGGTGTATGGTGTACTCGGTGTGTGGTGTTCTCGGTGTACAGTATACTCGGTGTATGCTGTACTCGGTGTCAACTCATGATCATGACATGGAGAGATAGAGAGGGATAACATAACTTTGTGTTCTGTAATAATGTTCGAGTTGTGGACGAGAAAGAGAGAGATGGGGGATGAAGATGAGAACGATGGGGAGGATATGAGTGGAAATGAGGAATCAGGGGTACCACTTGCCTGATGGGGTTGGGAAGACGTCGTATCTGTGTAATTACACTCCGGATTGGGACTCATACCTGCTTTATCGGTGATGGTAAATTGACTCGCACACGAAATTCTCTTAAGTCCCAGTTTCCCATGATGATTTACCCCATCTCCTCTCATCGCCCTCATTGTTGTCCTCAAGTCTAACAGCACCTAGGGAACACGAAGTTAAGTCATAGCTCTCTATTTCTCCATGCCATGATCAGGAGTTAACACCGATTACAGAATACACCGAGTACATTCTACACCGAGTACAGCATACACCGAGTACAGCATACACCGAAGTACAGCATAAACTGAGTATTGCATACACGGCGTACTGCATCATCCCAAGATCAGCTGTCTCCCGCTCTTATCTCTCGGCAGACCATGTTGTACTCAATTCTCTACATTGCCAGAATCACAAGTTAACCAATGAATAGAGTCTGAGCTCGCACCGTGCCTCCCTCCCGAACTACCGCCTCCAGATTGACCGCCTCCAACTACTGCTCCAATCTCCCTTGATCGCAGCCACCATGTGCATATCTTAACTCGCTCGATCATAGTCTCCAAGCTCTGAACTCGCTTGTTTCCGGCCTCGAAGTTGGCTTGATCACAGCCTCCAAGTATATGTCCAAACTCGCTCGATTACGGCATTTAAACTCGCTCAAGCACGGCCGCAAAGTGTATCTCCAAACTAACTCGATTAAGGCCTTCACTCTCACTCAATCACGGCCTCCAAGTGCACCTCCAAAGTCGTGCTAGTATGGCCTCCAAGTGCATCTCCAAACACGCTCGATCACAGCCTCCACAAATGCATCTCCAAACTCGCTCGATTGTAGCCTCCAAGTGAATCTCCAAACGCGCTCGATCATAGCCCCCAAGAACATCTTTAAGGCGCGATGGCGGGTGTACGGAGTAACAGGGGTAACGGAGGTGCAAAGAGTGACGGGGTGTATATATTCGGCAGAGCCCGGAGTAGATAGACATCATCTCGTTTCCATCTTATCTTATCATACAATGAAAATACTCTATCTTTCCCAACTTTTTGGTGTCACTTGCTCCGTCCACAATATCATGGATCCATGCAATTGCTTCGGATCCTCAACACCAGGTAGTATTATATCTTCTCACCAGATTTCTACACTCCTGGAACCAGAACCTCTCTTTCAAATGAATTCTCTTTGGATGTCGCGAGAGGTGAGGTGGATCGTGGAAGGTGGGTTCTCTGCCTTCTAGCTCCATGGTTTCAACGCAACAGCCTCCAAATGGTGCCTCTCTAAATGTTCTCCCAATGGGCGTGGCATGGTACTCCTCCGATTATGCTCGAGTACCATCTGCGGCCAGATTGACCATATGAATATATAGAGAGGGACATAAATAATTCATGCCATATTAAGATGTAGCGAATACTGTGACTGTAACAAAGATGAATATGATAAGATGAAATGCCTTGTGGTTATGTAAGAACCACTGCTGTGAGAATACGGCATCAAGTCTCCAGCAGAGCTGCGCAGCGGTCTCAGCTTCTCTCAAAGTCTGCCACAGATCAGCCCAGAGGTCTCAGGAGCTGCAAAATGTGACTATCCTAGATGGAGCATCCTGAATGCACCTCCATAACTGCAGGTGCTTTCAGGAGCACCTGAGAATGCTCTTGCAGAGTCCGTGAGCACTTTGCTTAGCTCCAGGTGGGTCTGGGGGCGTCTAGAAGTACTTAGAAGCACTGGTGAGGTCTCCCGGAGTGTCTGGGAGGATTGCTTGTGGCTTCCGTACTGAATTACATTGTGCTGATGGAGGTGGTAGATGAGGATGAGGAGGAGGATGAGGATGAGGATGAGGATGAGGATTAGGATGATGGCAAAGAACCTCGGACGATTGGCCTGGGAGAGATGGTATTTACATCGCCTGACAATGTAGATACAATGGTAGACAATTAGCCATCCGTGATACCAGAGCAAGGCAAGTAGATGCGCGAGGATACCTCACGGCCACAACCTCCAGTGCCTACCCCACAGCCACAAAGCCCAGAACCTCGCCTACGACCATGAGCTCTGGAGACTCATCTGCTCAGTGGCCCGGAGCATTTAGAGCTTGTGACCCTGCTAAAACCTCGCCCAGCAGTGCCAACTATGTCTGAAGCTGAGGAAGCCGGAAACACCTCAGATGTGGATGTGGATCAGCAGCTGCTGATTGAATCGGCAGGTGGCAACAGTCTCCCCGATGTCCCACTCCGTCATGTCCATCTCCCCGATGGTCCTCTCCACAATGTCCCTCTCCATGAGTCACGCCCGGAGAGCTTGGTATGGGAGGAGTGAACCAGGGATCGAGTTGAAGAGGAGGAGATGATCGTAGCATTCGGGTTAGGGTTTGGTTCTTGTCTTGTTAGTTTCCTTTGTTCAAATCTCTTTCTCTCAGACATTAATTATTACACGTGTCGTGAGTTTTTTGGATAACTCAGGGTTTATTTTATTTATCGGTGTTGTATTGGTTCTATTTTATTCATACTATTAGGGGACATTGCGCATGCAGCGTTTTTGCAACTCCTGGTCTGTCAGGAACCTCCTTGTGATGGTTTTGAGGCTCAATAAATCTCTCAAGTTAGCTGAAAGTATCGTGAGCTTACACACCAGGCTGCTCAGGCCCAGCTCAAACTTTCATCCCTTTCTACAGTGTATACTCCACTCCCTACGTGTTGTCGACAATGCCAGAGAAGACATCAGCAAAAGGTGAAATTGGTTTCCGAAAATATACCCCATCCACCGATCCTTGTCCTCATTCTCCACAAATAATCCCAGTGACTTATTTGCAATCTTCCACCATGCTTCGAAACGTGCAATGATGTTATCATGTCGTCGCGACATCTCATAACGTGTTTAGTCATTTAAGTTAATTTATTGCATTTGCTTCTTTCACATTGGTCATCTAGATTTTAATCATTTTGATGGTTTTTTGAACTGTTCCATTGCTTTCAATAATATTCTTAACTATTTAATCCCTTGAGACATCTATTATACACAAGCTTGCCCAACTCCCATTACAAATATTAAGACACCCAGAGGAAACACATCAGATTTCTATATATCACTGCAATGATTACTTCAAGCATCCAGTCGAATAATCTACATGTAAAACACATTGAAAGCATTCAAGTCAAGAATGTTGCTGAAGTACCACCGCGAGCAATCTTGCTGCGGTTTCAGCGGAAGAAGGTGTATAGCTGCTTGGATCACGCTTAACGGGATGATATAAGTGGTTCCGACGCCAAAAAGATGCTTACGACGGTAACTTCCATTGTGGAAGGGTTGCATCGGAGGTTGATGCCTCTCCTCGATAATCACTATACCAGCAGTCTGACATATCGGCCCTGTTGCAAACATCTGAACCAAGGCACGAAGCACATTAACACTCGATTCAGCATCCGTGACGACGAAAAGACACTTCAACAGTGTGCGAATATGTCCCGCAGTTGAATTAAAGTGGCAATCCGGACTCGTCACTATGGAGAAAAGCAATGTATCATTTCTTCGTGGCTTATGCTTTCTCCACCTTGTGGACCCAGTGCAACGAACCTGCTATTATCAGCCAGTGTGGCACTTCAGCTAATGCTTGTAATGCATCGCGTTGCATCACTTACCATCTCCAAGTTGCTTGCACTGATCAATGGCTGTCTCTTCCACATGTAGAGTGACAGGTATCTGCATATTGCGAATATAGGATGCATCATGTCTGAGTGACCAACTTGATGGATGCAGCAACTGCCAGAGACAATTAATCGAGGTGTAGACACCGCCTGTAACTGCATGTTCCACTGCCCCTGTCTCTGATTGTGTTTTATAGCTCGTGTTCGCAGTGGATGTATAATGATCCCATGGGCTACTTGATTAGGGATCGGGGTAGGCAGGTTGCCAAGATGGCTGAGAGGAGTGGGACTGCTAGCAATGCCGGATGCAGGGCAGGATTTAACGACATCCATTGAGTCTTTCTCAAGATTCCTCCAGCTACTGGCGTGCTATAACCGCTTGTACCCGGTGTGGCAGTTCAAGTTTTTATACACGATTGCTGTGTAGCAGACATGGTGGAAGTCACACTGTGAGTGATATCTGCAACACAAGAATTGTTCAGCGAAGATGAGTGGGTGGAGTTCCGTCCCTGGATTTGTGAGAATATGGAACTCCCTCCTTGAGAGGAATCCATCTCTCCAGCCACTACAGAAATGCATTCGTTAGCTTGCGGAAGTTGAAAATTCTCTGAAAGCCCACACTTGTGTTGATTCTGACGATTAACAGGACTTCTCACAATTCGTATGACCAGACTTGGGTCAGGGTGAGGGCTTTAGGAAGGCATAATCTGATAGAGATGTTTGACATTAAGATGGTAGGATTAATTTCCTCTGTGTACATATGCAACCGCAGGTGAGGTAGACTCCTATTTTAGTAAACATGGAGGGATTCAACTAAAATGGGAGGCGCAGTGTAGAGCGCGCTGGACTCTAAACCCTGACAATACTTGGGGGACCAGATCCCTTGAAAAGCATTCACTTCTGGGGTTTACTGCCATCAGATTAAACTCAGCATTGAAATTCACTGTTACAGCAACGTCTGAAGGTTAATTTGCAGCGGTTGAAGCGTGTTGTTGACTGCTTGGTATGGTTATCAGAGTATTGCACTCATTCTTGACACAATACTTCGAACCATCAATCGTGTATATGTTCTGTTTCCCGGTGAAAATCCCCTATTGGCAGAGTTAAAAGCTTCCTAAAGTGAACAATGACGTATTCGCTATCCTATGACATTAGGTGCGTGTGCTTTTTCCACCACTCGGCGTATTGCTAGCCGTGTTGGATGGTTGCAGAGTTGGGACAACCTGAGATTGACTCAGATTGCTCAGAGATATATAAGGTCTCAGTGGTATACGTGGTGCATGATACAAAACGAATGCCTGGTGTCCTAAAACTTCTTCTCGATGGCAACGAAATCTCGTCTTGATACTTTTCAGTCATGAGGTGCCAAGTGGTTGTGCAAGATGAAGGCTGGCCCGTTTTGTATTGGTTAACCAACCAAACAAGTTGAATCAAGAAATCATATTCACTGGAGTATATATATCCCTTCTTACTGCGTTCACCTCCATTCTCATTTCTGCCTTTGTTAAACACAACGCCAGCATCCTGAACTCTCTAGACATCATGTGACTTGCACAAAACAATGCGTGTCATTCAAAAACTCTGTAAAGGAGAATTCCGGTACATATGGCAGTGTACTGTGCAGGATGGTAATTGGGAGGACCCCGTTCCACACCAGGATCTGATTGATTATATGGGTTGATGTGTACGTAACATTATGGCTAAAGAACTGAGGGTCGTGGCAAGCGGAATATACAGCATGGGGGTTACCCGGCCCTGGACATATCTCGTGCAGCCGTGCCATCATAAACACACCCAATAACTTACGCATCTTTGTTCATTCCCTCTTAGCTTCATTTTGCTACATTCAACTGTATCAGAATGCTAATGCCTCAGATGTAGATTCATTCTCAATTCACACTAATGGCACCTCAGGGCAGTCGCAAAGGAGAGAAGTAGGCAACTGTTTGTGCAATAATGCCGACATGGGTTATAAAACACTGCCTGTCATTGGATCAGGACCATAAAAAGGGATTAATCTCTGACCACCTCAGTTGACTCATACAGATATACAATGTTTGCGTCATCAAGGATGAGAGGTTATGGGATTGCTTTTATAATATATTTGATCTTTATGCAGTCCCCACTGGTCACATTTCACCATTCCAATGAATGTGGCCTTATTGCTGGAGGAGATATTCACCTTTCTGCCTGTGGTGGGTAGCCTTCTTTTCATATATGGGGCAAAAGTTTGAGAAAACCGGCTACCAAATGGATAATTGGACGAGGGAATACTCATATGCCTTTGGAGATCAAGTCAATCGCTCCAATGGACAGATCACCAGAGCAGGGATGGTTCCAACCCACAGTCGAGCGTTTCTCTTTTCATGATAGCAATGATCTCGGGGCACAGATTGCGCCAAGGTGGCAGCAGTAGAATCCTGGAGAATTCCTGGCCATTATACCACTGAATTGTTATGAGATAATCAACAAGTATGAGGATGATTAGACCTGGGCGGATCACTGAGCGCCAAGCAGTAAAACGAGCCGTTGTACGGATTGCAATGACAATGACGACGGCAAGGGTAAGATGAACATTCAGTGTGGTGAGAATGGGAACACGAAGGGGAAGGGTAGATAGAATGGGAAGGGGAAAGGGAAAGGGAAGGCAATGGCGGACAGGAATGGGAAGGGGAAGGGGGAGGGGATGGGAAATGGTAAAGGGACAGGCATTGATAAACAAACACTAGGAGGAGATGATATCTCTTGTGCCGTTGCTTGCTGTTGTGGAAGGAAATGTATGTGGCAGACTCAGACAGCGAGGCCTAATTAGGGCAGTTATATTTACAGCCGGAAGCATTGGCTGCCATGTTAATTTCCCCAGACCATGATACCGACTCTACCGAGGAGTCAGAAGGCGCATATGCTGCAGTTCATGATTCTGACGTGGATATGTGGATGGAGGATACGGTGGATGCACCGGAGGGCCTTGATTTACCTGGCGATCTGGATATGGAACAGGGGAGTGACGAAGAAGAGGAGGAACATAAACAAAACGAAGATGAAGAGGAGGAAGATGAAGAGGGGGAAGATGAGGAGGAGGGAGGAGGAGGAGGAGGAGGAGGAGGATGAAGAGGAGGATGAGAATGAGGATGATGGCAAAGAACTTTGAATGAATGGCCAGGGAGAGATGGTCAATACCTCGGCGAACAATGTAGATACCAGAGCAGAGGATCAGCCAATCGTGATACCTGAGCAAGGCCAGGAGATGATTGAGCATACCTGGCAGCCACAACCTCTGGCTCCTACCCCACAGTTACAAACCCCGGAGCCACACCCACACCCATGGACTCCGGTCACTGATCCCCTAAGTGGGCTCCAGGATTTGGGGCATGTCACAGAACAAAAACCTCGCCCGGCGGTGCCAATTTTTCAAGAAGCCGAGGCTGACCGTCACAGCTCGTGTGTAGATGTGAATCAGCAGCTGGTCGGCGAATCAGCAGGTGGTGATAGTCTCCCTGATATCCCTTTGCCTGATGTCCCTTTTGATGATGTCCCTCTGCCTGATGAACCTCTCCTTATGACACACCCGGCTGGCTTGGTAGGCGAGAAGGTGATGGTTGTTGCATTCAGGTTAGGATCAGGCTCTGGTCTTCTTCATTGTGTTTGATCTAATCTATTTAATCCAGGCAGCGATTATTACCCCCATTACGTCATTTTTGGATTGCTCAGGGTTTTTTTTATTTATGAGTTGTGTATTGGCAATATTTTATTCCAAGTATTATGGGACATTGCGCATGCAGCGTTCTTGCAATGCTAGGTGTGTAAGAAACCTCCTGGGTATGCTGTTGCAGCTCAATGAATCCCTCAAGTTAGCAGAAAGTATCATCACCTTACACACCAGACTGCTCAGGCCCAGCACCAACTTTCGTACCGTTCTACAGTGTATACTCCACTCCTTGTGTGTCATCGACAATGGCACAGAAGAGCACTGTCTGTTGCCCAGAATGTTCATGCCGAATGAAGTCCACCTCAGACCGCTGGAGATTCAAACATATTGAATTAGACAATCCTGAACAGCTTTATGTTGCACGCGAGAAGAATCTGACTATTCCTAGCGCCCCCTGATGTGTTGAACCCACTCAGTATTGTGAATTCCAGACTCACAAAGATTCTGCAGAATACTTGGATGTGTTTCCCTATTTCAAACATGTTGACAACATCACAACCTTTGAATCACAACAACCGCCAACTTAGTAGCTGCAGACTGATATATACCCAGCAGTCTGCACTCCACTGAATGTTTACATTGCTGCTCTATGGGAATGTGGCACTTCGGGTTTCCTTCGAATGAATCTATAAAAAAATCGCTACTACCTATTTAGAATGTGTGAAGAGTACAAATTTATCCAGTGTGTGATCAAGAAGCAGAGCATGAAGGCATACAATGACAATCTACTGAAGGAAGAAAACACAACTCTGTGTTTCCCAAGCTTCAAAAATGTAGATGGCATCCCGAAGCTCATGGCTAGCAGGCCAGATGATCAGTCTCTTGGGAAGTGGGAACAACACTATCTTGAGGATATGAGATGGAATGAAAATCACCAACTCCCAATCAAATACTGGAGTCAAGACATTATCAAAAGCATGATATGGTTGATGCAGCAGCCAGTCTACCTCGAGCATCACATTTACGCCACACATAGTTGCATTCACAGCTATATGCCACTGAGAAGCCTCTACTGAAATGGACTTTGTGGACTGGAGGTGGGAGACATCAGTATGGAGACATACTCGAGTATAAAAACCAGCTAATCTACCTTTAGTCTACACTCTAAATGGGGAATACATTTGTTCCCTTGACGTGTATGTCTGACGGAACACATCACTCGAATTTTGCTGGCTACAAGTGAATGTGACCTGGATATATGACAATGAGCAATCTTTCTTCGAAGATCTGCTGCCATATGACCTCAATGTATACCATCATAATGGTTACTCTGTTGCAGATTCCATTCAAGAACTGCAATATTCGTTAGAAGCGGCTGGATGAGCAGCAGCACACAAACCGAGAGGTGCTGATTGAAGTACTGTGGCAGGCACTCCAGCCACTCACCTTTCAACAAAATCCTAGCATCCATAGTGAGTAAGACAACATTGTCAGTGCAGATGGCAACTTCAGGCATTGGAAACCGGTTTTACCAGATTGGGCTGCAGATTGTATAGATTATAGCAACCTAGATCATTTGGAGTGGCATGTTTCTTTTTGGTGTGAGTGTTCAAAGACTCAACTTGGAAATTATGTGCATCCTGAAAAGCAACACCCCACGCAGGATCACAACCTATATAGTACACTCAGTGATGCCAACCCCAAGACAGCTGATGCTAAACTGTGGTCGCGCCAGATTGACCAAGGATTCAACGTGTTTCGACAGAGTTGCTGTAGTGTGAGTGACCTCCCTAAGCAGGACCTCCTCCATACATTGCAGATCTTCATCATTGACCACTTCCAGAAGTGGATGTTCCAGATCATGATGATGCACAAATGGCTCAACAAGTACAATGCAATCTAGTTATCCGTGCCTACTTACCACACTCTGACTCCAGAACATCAGTTGGATGAAGAAATTTCTCAATGGGATGGGAAGAAGATGAAAGAAATGAGCCGGTCCCTGCTTGGAGTTGTAACCCAGTCTCTACAGGCTGGATGCCCTGCTCAGCATCCCATAATCAATCGCACAATTGAGTGCACATGCACATTGTCAGAATTCAATATGTATGCTGGTTATTGATCTCACGATGATTCAACATTGAGCGACATGGACAACACATTGCATCATTTTAACTTGTGCAAAGATGGTTTCTTTATCTGGTGAGCCGGCAAAAAGGCATCAGCCAAAACGAATGCCTAAAGAACGGAACTTGTGAAGAAGCTAAATATTGATGAGTTAACAAATGCTGCAACATTGACGTGGTACAACAAGCGGTGCGAAATAAACAGCTTGTGGGATTATGTCAGCTAAAAGGTTGATATTCCCAAGGAGTCATATGTTGACTTCAACATTCCGAAGATCAACTCGATGTCTCATTGGGTCGAACAGATTGGTTGATCAGGAGCCTTGCAACAGTATTCTGCAGAGAGACATGAAGAAGCACACAAAATGAACCACAAAGACGGTTGGAACACCTCTAATCACATTCCCCACTACCTCATACAAGTGATAATCTTTCAGCGTCACATTCTCTGCTTCGAAATGAGACAGCTCGAATCTCCAAGCCCTCGCTCAGAGTAGGGAGAACAACGTTGGTGCCAGCAATGTGTTCCGATCAGGTGCTGATCTGGCTGCCTCACTGATCTCCCAGTCATATGCGAAGCTCAAATTCATGGGACCCCCAAACAGCCATGATGTAAACCATCCTGATGCTCTGATCAAAGACTTCAGAGCAGTACTCCAAGATATGCAAGACTCAATGCACCACGTAGCACAATCAAGAGGCTGGCGGGATTTTTTCCAAATTCAGTGTCGTAACAAAACGCATATATTGGATGAACAACTGCATGTAATGGAACTCAGTATTGAACATGGAATGATGGTTCATGTTGAGGGTTACGCAGGTGAACAGTAATCTCCAAGGTGTCGATGCACAGAATACTACAGCTAGTGTGGACGGGATCGACAGAATGACTGGGTCTGTTAAAGTAACCCCTGGGGAGGTGCTAGGCCATGGTGAATGGGCGTCTCCAATGGCAGATGCCACGACTATTTAAAATCAATCATGTAAATGAGGATGGAGCTTTCATTGAGTACTGGTGAGCCCTGGTGCTCACCACAATCTTTGAAAACTCGGGTAACTTGGATCCCGTCTCGAAATTTGTATAATTGAGACAACCACAGCCACCTGTTGCATTGCAAATTTTCAGCATGGGAAATATTGTGGGCTGCTTGCAGGTAATTCCAGAGACAGCTACTAGTTCTAAGACACGAGACGGATGGAACATGCGATGGATTGTCAATAGCCATATTGATCTGGCGACTAGGAATCATGTGTCTAATTAGTAAAGTGAAAATTGCATTTTGCGCGCAGGTAGATGGAATGTGAGTGGAGATTTTGGCAATGTCACCCATTGCATTGCAATTCAGATGTCAATGCGTATTCAATGAACCAATTCTGACACATGGCCACATTGGGCACAACCCCCGAGTGTTTATTTCAAATAAGAGACCAAAACAGCAAGAAGAAACTGTGAAACTGGAATCGGAGGGGGATATGCAACACGGTGCATGGTCTTGACACTGGGAGTGGAGTAATATGCCACCAGGGAGTCTGTGAGGGCTCTTATGGAGCGAATCAACTCTGAAAGAGCTATTCTGCCCAGAAGGAAATTTTTTTTGCAGATAAAGTAATGAAGGAAACAAGACAATATATAATAGAAACGGTCAATATGATTTAACCAGGTTCTATATGGTGCTTTACCGAGCATTTCACTTAAACAATCATTATGGGGGAAGAATGAGCAGTCAGATGTGAATATTGTTGCATAAGCAGAAGTATACCAGGCGAACTGATTGATTAACCAAGAAATCTCAATTTGCGGAAAATGTGGGCAAGCGGTCCAACAAGATTACTCGGCTCGGCTTGTGCGAAAGTACAGTGGCTCAATCTCGCTGTATGGCAACCAATAAGTTCAGATAATGATCCAGACAGTTATCAATGGCCACAGACATTGACAAGACAATACCTCACAATGAGTATCAACAGAGAGTTATTGATTTTTGGGTGGGTATAAAATGTAATTGTCAAGTGAATTGGTTACTGTTTAACATAATCGATTTATAAGCTGAATTTGAAGGTCAAACAGCAAGTGACACAGTGACTGCGCCATTTCTGAAAATGAACGTCAACTGGGCATCAACAATTTTTGGCTTTTCATCATGGGTTAACCACATGTTCAGTTGTTGTCCTATTTCATATACAATACAGTGGCTGCTATTTCAGGTAAAATTAAGTGTGATATCATTGTCACCCCATCATGAAAATGAATGGCAATGGAGCATCAACGATAATTAATAGTTTAAGTCAGACAATTGCAAAGTAATCTAGTAGAGGTTAGGCATAATAAATGTAATTGTAGTCTATATACGCAAAAGTGAATGTGACGTGGTCATTACCCCATTCCGAAAATATGAGTCAATGGAGCATCAATGATTATTGGCTTTGTATGCTGGGTCAACTATTTGTGAATTGTTTACAGACATCTGTAAATGAGGCAGTGGCCGCCATTTGGAGCAAAACCACTGTAGCACACTCCTTGCCCCAGGCTGAAAATGAATCTCAACAGAGTCTCAATAATATTTTGTCTTGCATCTGTGGTAATCTAAATGTCACTTTGTGGTAATAATTCATATACAATGGACTAGTGGCATTTTCAGTCAAACAGTGAATATCTTTGTTACCCCATCATGAAAATGAGTATCAACGGAGCCTCAAGAATGGTTGGTCTTGTATATTGGTTAAACTAGGCATAGCTTGGTAACTGTATCTCATGACCGAACTATTGATGGCATTAGTAGTCGAAAATGCCAATCACAAAAGGAACCACATCAAGTATAAAATTTGCGATATCACAATCTGTAAACCATTGAAAATATAATTGCTGGATTTTGAATAAGCGAGTGACATAAAATATTACAATTTGACTGGAAACGAAAGAGCAGTACATGAATCAATAGCCGAACCCACGGGAAAATTTTCAGACAACCCACCCGATACAGATTTATTGGGAGATTTTCATTCGATGGTACCCAAATAGACTGTTCGGGTGAATGAATGATCCATAACGCTAATCTGGCAATGGATCAAATCTGGCCTGAACCTGGCCCCGAAGTGAGTGTGCTGAACTGTTGCTAGCACTCAATGTACAAACTCAATTGTATGGCAGAGAAGCCCATCCAATGATAACAGTTGCAACTGAGAATGCTGTATAATCGGCAGAAAGCCGAAATGGCCTGGCTCAAGCCCGGCCAATTACAAGCTGAACCTCTCACACCCCACCCACAGGGAACTTGATCACTGCTACTGGGCTACATAGATTCATAGTACTTCGTAGTGTTCCCATGCAGATCACTAGATGAAGCTGTAGCCCATGCCCACATTATTGCCATTTCCCCATGTGCCCCTCCTCCATCCCCACCATGTGCAATTCACAACATAGTACCAATGTTCACACACAGTCTATAGGAGCTTATAGTACACACGTGAAACATTTTCTGTGGAATGCCGTTTGAACAATCGATTATTAAGAGCTGCGCTGTGTGTAGTTTTAGCAACGGTTCCAACCCGCTAGAACGGTTCCGGGTTAGGGTTGGGACCGGAACCGAACCGTTGCAACGGTTTTTACCACACGAAAACCCGGACCGTTGCAATTGGGCCGGTTTTACCACGAAAACCCGGCATTTCAACCTCACAACTTCGGCTCCAATTAAGTATTTGAGTTCTGATCGTATTGTGACATGATCAGTACATAGATTGTGCAGTTTTACGAGCTCTTTCACCTCCAGCTTTCAAATATGCGATCTGACTAATATTCGTGGAGGCACGATCGAAAACCTTGGAATTTCGCTTAGAATTAGCCCTTTTTTCACAGCCACTCAACGAATATCAGTCGGATTGCAAATCTGAATGCTGGAGGTGAACGAGCTCATAATTCTGCACAATCTACATACTGATCATGTCACAGTACGATCAGAACTCACATACTTAATTGTAGCGAAAGCTGTAGGAACCGTAAATTTGGAACCGCGGTTCGGTTCCAACCTGGCCAAATACCTGCGGTTCTATGTCTGGGCCGGGTAACAACCCGCCAAGACAAAAGCGGGTCGGGTTTTTGGCCGGGTCTGGAACCGAACCGAACCGAACCGCCAGTCAAAACCCGGACCGCTGGCGGGTTACCCGGACCCGTTGCTAACACTAGCTGTGTGTGAGGTAATTTTTGCCAGTGCAGTATGATGTTTGATATTATCGTACCGTCAACTGTATAGTAAAGTTGAGGACTTTATCTCCCAGTCGACTGAGGTTCATTGTTTAGTCCGCTGGTTCACCAAGGTGACTTATTAGCAAATCAGTCGACTTATTCACAAACCAGCCAAGTTATTCAGAAAGCCGATTTCTTTGCTACCCAGTCGGAACATATACATAACTTTAGGATCAGAGCAACTGTTAATTATGTATGAGCATAATTAGCACTAGTTAGTTCATGGATACGTGATCTGTCTGGTTCATTGAGGTGAGGTGGGGCACAACGCACTGACTACTCACTCCATGGACTCATATTCTCCGTGAACTGACTAGAACATCCTCCATGACCCAACTGGGTGCACTGCTGAGAGAAGCAGGGCTTACACCCGCACTTCTAATCTTAGACTTCTGACAATAATGATTCACAGCACAATTCAATGATTCCACCAGTCTAGCCATGTTGCAGCCTGGACCGGGTCCATCCAAGTCCAATCCAGTCCAGTCCGAGTAAGTTTTGGACCGTGATCGGACCAATCCCCAATTCTGTTCGACCAGGACTGCACTGGACTGGACTGGTGTGGATCAGTCCAGGGCTGTGTCCAGGGTTAGGGTATATATCTCGCTGTATCGGTCTGTTCTAGTCAGTTTGCGGAGAATGTCAGTCCGCGGAGTGACCAGTCAACCCAAGGAGTGCAACCTTCCGTGAAAGAACCAGTCAGATCAGCGCTCCGTGAACCGACGGGTAGAAATATGTTTTAATCATGCTCAAACTAAAATTTCATATACTCTGCACACCTTCATTGTGACCTCAACAATTGGCTCTATCCCTTAACATTGTGGCACAACAACAATTACACTGTGCTCCATGTCATTGCTTGAAACAGTCTGTTCCTCAATGCCCTCATCCTCACTGCCGTCATCCTTACTGCCCTCATCCTCACAGCCTTCGTCCTCCTCGTCCTCCTCTTCCTCCTCTTCCTCAGTAACTGCGTCTGCCTCATAATCCTCTCCCTCCTCAGTATCCAGTTCACTCAAATCACTCCCAGTACTATCCTCTTCACCAGCCTTTGCACTATCCTCAGCACCAGCCTTTGCACTATCCTCAGCACCAGCCTTTGCACTATCCTCAACAGAAGTGCTCTCAGACCATGTATCTCCGCGTGTATTGGTTCGACGGCGCTTTGGATTGTGAGTCGGTCCAGGTTGATCAATTTTTGCTGTGTTCAGTGCAAGACTGAATGTGCCGGAGAGAGCTGCAGAAGCCCCAGTATTTGTGCAGTGTATACCATCATTTCGGCCATGGCAATGAAGTGTGCAATCAACTTTGGCTTTGAAACATGAGCAGCGAATGGTAGCGCAATTCCCTTTACATCCACAACGTACTTGAATTAGCGCAGCGGGGGACTGTAGTCGGGCGGCTTCACGGAGAGTAAGTTCTCGATGGCGGCTTCCCTTCTCGTACGCCGGAATTTGGTGTGGAATTGTTGCACAAAGCCGGTCCATATTTTTGGTTCGATAGAATCCCTGAAGAATACCATACTGACACTGCAAAGCATATCGATTACCATGCTTGACCTTAACCACCCTGCAGAAGATGCGCTTGTTATCAGTTGTACATCTATCCTCAACTGGAATTTTCAGGCGCACAAGATCGCCCTCCTCAAACACTTCAACATAGTTGATCTTATTGTACCTTTTCTCCATGGCAGTGACCTTTCGTCGTGTGCTTTCAATGACCTCCTGATTAAGCGTTTCAACAGCTGCAGCCCTCAGCTCTTCTGGTTTTTCCAAGCGACTTGGAACAGAATCATCTCTAATTACCTCAGGACCTGTGGCTGCCGGTAGAGTTGGAGTAACTGATGGTTCTGGAATGAGAGATTCTCTTCTTTCCTGCATTAACCCCAGCAGTTGTGGATCGATGCATGATTCTGGAATTGTGTCCAGACCGGTTGGTGTGATTGGAAGGCCTGGTATGTCGTGGTACTTTTCAATCACAAGTGCTGTCGACCTTTGAGCTGTTGAAATACGTGGACGATCAGGCATCAGCTGCTTGAAGAGTATCTCGTATGGGCTCTTTGCTGTGGTTGAATGCACTTGTCGATTCATGGAGAGCATTGCCTCTGGTAGTGCCAGCCACCATTCAGTGGATTCCATTTCTGTCATCCACGCGAGAATCTTAGATTTCAATACTCCATTTGCCTGTTCGATGAGGCCATTTGTCTGAGGGGTCCGAGGCTTGCTGTGAACAACAGGAATACCATGGTGTTTAACGAGACGATCACATGCTCCTTTGAATTCTGTTCCATTATCGCACTGAAGAATACCCAGTATTCCAAAGAGTCCAATGAACCCTCCCAAATGTAATGCCACATTGTCACTCTCTTTTGTTTCCATCGGATAGGCACCTGAGAATTTGCTGAAGTGGTCACGTACATGTAAGCACCATTTGAATCTCTGTCCCAGGTGCCGAAAGTCAATGAGATCAATCTGAAGACGCTCCCAGAGTTCCTTGACAATTATCGATTCCAGGGGAGCAACAGTTTTTCCAGATCTGGTCTTAGCACAGGTGGCACAGTGCTCGAGTAGAAAGGCAACTTCCGTCTTCGTAATCCCATAGTATTTGCGATCAATCTCAGCCCAGGTTTTGTCACGGCCAGCATGCATTAGTTCATTGGCATGCTCCTTGACAATTAGGTCAAAGACTTCATGTTCGCGAGGGCAGAACCGTGGTAGCTTGTATTTTCCTTCTGGTTGGCGGTAGAGTTGGCCATTGATGACTTGATAGTGCTGGCCGGCGGTGTATCTGGCCCGCTGCTGATCAATAGTTTCGGCTGGGTGTTTCGGATTATCCACATACAGCTAGATTGGAGTGTGTCAGTAGCCTCATTCAATCCTAAACAACACAGAAGATATGCCTCAGAGTATAACTTACCTTCATTTGGAGTTGCTTGAATCCATCCAAGCGGAATCGATTCTTATGACCAGGGGTATTGATGTGACTTATGAAGGCATCTCGAGCTTCTCTGCTGAAGGGTTCTGGAGAGGTTATGGCTGATGGTGCAACCGTTGTCTCTGCTGTGGATATAGCAGTGGATGCAGCAGGGGAAGGAGGAGTAGAAGCGGTGGAAGCAGAGGCAGAGCCGGATGGTCCAGCTGCGGAAGCAGCAGTGCCAGACACAGTGCAAGCAGTGGTGGAACCAGCGCCGGAACCAGTGGCGGAAGTGGCTATCGATGAGGTGGTGAACATAGTTGAATTTTGTTACCGTGTGGAAGGTGATGTTCAGTATTCGGATGTGAGTTTTGGATTTTGGATGTGAATAGTGAAATGTGATGCTGATGAAGTCTTTTGAACGGGAGAATTGATGTTATATATACTACAAGAACTTGAGATTGAACGATCATTTGATGTGATTATAATCTGGGTGGCAAGCGGGCATAGGCACTGACATTATTAACATCACCAGTACCGCGGATAGGCGCATATGGCATTCAGCCGGGCTGAAGGTACATAGTTGCGCTGATTAGGTTCAGCTGGCGATGGTCAGCTGAATGCGTATACATGTGCGCACGTATCTGCGCGCAAGACATTCATGCATATACATGTGGCACGTATCTGCGCGCAAGACATTGACGCATTAAGTAGCCGGGCTCCGTGAAGTGACCGGTCAGCCAGCGGAATGTATTCGCTCACGAGCTGACTAGTCAGCCCAGGGAGTGTGTAGGCTCCGTGAGGTGACCGGTCAGTTCACGGAGCCCAGTTATTCCGTGGGTTGACTAGTCACTCCGCGGACTGACATTCTCCGTGAACTGACTAGAACATCGGTCTTTTAATGGGAGAAATATATCTTGATGGTACCGAATATACAGACAGAACTGTCATAATTTCGCCCAGAGTGGGTATTCAGAGGTGAGTGGTTATCAAACGTGAGGATGAGTCATGTTTTCAGTGATACTTGACTATGAAAAAATGTCGAAATTGTAAGTGTGTGTGGACTGGTCCAGACCAAGCCCGTCCAGTCCAAGACTGGCAGTCTGTGGTTCAGTCCAGTCCAACCTACCGTTTGGACTGGACTGGACTGAGCCCTACCCCAGACTGGGTCCGTCTGGACTGGTGGAATCATTGGCACGATTGGCAGACGCATGCAGTCGCAAACTACAGGAGCTGCACGAAGACCTCTCTTCTGGTGCACCAAAATTCACAGTAGCCAAGAAACGGCATGTACGAGGCCGGATAACCAAAGGAATGAGCTTGCCAGCCCTGGGGGAGCAACCAGCGGTCAAGACCATTATACTGAATGACAACACCACAGCCAAGAGAGCCTAACAGCCTTGGGAAGAGTGAAGGGTGCCAACGTTCGAGTGGGGATCTGGATGTGGGGGAGAGATGGATCGCACTCTGACCATGGCGAAGTGGGAGCCCCATCAGTCTGCAGACACGGAAATGAATGCGGGACCCGGCGCAGCGATCTAGGCACTGGACACATGGTAGTCTTCGATGACGAATTGTGGGCGAGCGGACTCGCACTCGGTGAGATGAACAAGAAGAGAGAACCTATGCCAACACATGGAGCGAAGACGGAAGTGAACTTTAGCGACTCACACGCCGCCATTCGATGAACAGCATATCAGGAGACGAGTCTTGGACAGCATCTAGCAAGATGGATCAATTGAAGTTCAAGGGCCCAACTTGCCCATGCAATTGGGACGGAGTTTCATTGGGTCCCGGGGCACTCCGGCATTGCCGGGAATGAAGAAGTGGACTATCAGGCAAACATAGCCCAGTGTTGCCAGCAGTCCAGGTACGGACCAGTCCAGACTGGAACCGTCCCAGTCCAGTCCAGTCCACTCCACTCAAATTTTGCACTGGGATCGGACTGGTGCACAATATTTGCGCACTGGTCTGAAATAATCTGGACTGGTGCGGACTGCGATATCCAACAGCGTGATTTTTGGACCAAATCCAAGCCCATCTGGAAGTGTATGTAGACTGGTGTGTGCTGCTGCGAAATCCTTGATGCATCTCTCTCTCAATTGTCTACGATAACACATAGTCATACCAAATGCACAAGTTAGCACAGAACATTGGACCCTAACCCAATGCCACGTGATATCCGTACTCTACTTAAATCGGTTTAAAAGTGGTGAACCGATGGGAATGATATCCGAAGAGAACGATTTCTATATAGAATACTATCTGAGAAGACTGATTCCCAAGGAGAAGTCACTCTAATACCGTGTCAGGTATCACATAAATTGTTAGCACCGGACTGGTCCACACTGTACCAGTGCAGTGCAACGCCCTAAATTTCCAGTCCAGTGCAGTGCAACTATTTTGCGCACTGGACTGCACTGAGCCCTACCCCGGACTGGGACAGTTCGGACCACTGGCAACACTGACTTAGCCTGAGATGCCATGGGAAGTACAGCAATAGAGCGGCCATACACCTCGGCTTCAAATAGAGCTAGACAGATCTCCGAGGGAAGATCAGCATCCGAGGCACGGTGGCAGGGCGACAAATGCAGTAAGGACTTCAGCTACGCACTGAAGGGCAATGCAGGCAGTAAGAGACCCATCCCAATGGCAAGCGCAATGTCGTTAGCAACACGATTCCACAGACTACAAAGCGGGCATGCACCTACCGGAGCATAACTATAACGGTTTGGACCCCGCGAGGGCGAGAAGTGCTGGTGGTGCGGAGGGACAGTGGCCCAGACATGGGAGCATCTCATCCACCACTGCAGCCAGTGGAAACACCAGCAGTGGGAACTCTGGTTGAAGGTGGGGAAGGCAATGGCCTGGACAGCGGGCAGATGTCAGCAGGTACAGATATCTGAGCTGTTTTCCATGGAGATATGTGACAAGGTGGTGATGGACATCCTGGTGGCCACGGATATCAGAAAGTTCCCACTTACATGAGGTACGGAGGTCGGTAGTGTCTATCTGTTGCATTTCTTTCGTTGTGGGATTTTTTGTTAGGAGTGGTCAGCCATTTACGTTTCCTGTCTTTTGTCAGCAGGGACGAAGGGTAGTAGGTGGGAGCTCCGCCATCTAACCGGCTCGCCCAGAGGCAGTGGTGATAAGGGTCCCGTCATACTCTAGCTAGAGTAAATACAGTATGAATAAACAACAACATCCTCCGTGACTGGACTAGAACAGTTTATGCAGTTCACTACTTCACTATTAGTTGGTGTTTGTATTTAGCACCGATTAGAATGCAATGCAGTGTAATAAGTTATACATTTGGTTTTAAACAGTGCAGTACAGTTTAGCCCTTGCTTTTACACCAGTCTGTACCATTGCAAGGCCTGGGTATGTGTGACATTTGTACAATTAACACTAAAAGCTCACTCACAGCCTTGGCTACGGGATGTCAAACAGCTCTTCTCCAAGCCCGCTGAGCATACTCCATTCTCTGCCAAGCGAATAATTTGCTCTTGCCATGTCGACACTTTCATCTAGCAACTCCCAAGCCCTCTCAGCTGCTTGATTCGCTGCGGAAATGTTGCCCGTCCCTGCAACCCTCGCCCCGTCCTCAGCGATGGCCAATGCGCGCTTCCCCAAAGCCTTAGAGTTGTACCAGTTATCGGTAGACTTTCGTTTTACCTCGCCAGGCTGGGTGCGGCGAAGAGAGCGTTGGTAGTGAGCTTCAATCGATTGGATAAAAGCTCTGACGAGAACGCTATAGATGACTTCACATATGGGCCGCAGACTGCCGAGGAACTCCTCCGGGCGCTCACAGTCCTCCAGCCTCTTTAAGGTCAGTGCCCTTTTCCATCCACCATAGAGACCCACCGCCACACTGATGGACGAGCCGGTACAGCGGTTTAACTCGGGCCTCTGAAACCGGAAGAAACGGAAAGTGTCGCCGTCGGTGAGGATTCCAAAGATTGGCATATGGTATCCGCGCTTGTAGTTGTCATAGTCGCATGCGTCACCTTCAGCAAGAACCTGTGGATGTCAGCTGGCTGCGGCATAAAAAGGATGGGTGTAGGGCAAACTTGAGCAATCGCGTTCATGCGCTCTTGTGCGTTGCCAATCATTAATTTGATCTCAATAAACACAACAGTGACACCTCCAAAGGCGCGGAACTGGTATTCAATGCGACCCTGAGCGGTAATACAGCCTTCGATGAGTGCCTCGGGGGTGTTGTTAAATAGTTCTCGGAATCGTGCGATGATGTTATTGAATAAGGGGGCCAGAAAGCGAGAACGAGCTTGCTCGGAGTTCTGCACATGCGGCGGCCCATATTGCTGGATCATCAGATTCATATCTTCGACGGTCCTGCGAAACACGCTGTTTGGTAGTCGCGCGCGCGCGATCTCAAAGGTCTGTGCATCATTCATATGACGGCTGGGGTCGAGGTTATAGAATCGGGCGATTTGGTCGTAGCGCGCACGTGAAAAACTGACATCGAGTTCTTGAACATGTTAATTCAGGAGTACCATATACGCTTTAGGGAGACAGTGAGTAGGAGTAGTATATACACACTTTCCGACCGAATCGCGCTGTGCAGGTCGGCAATGTCGAAGTCGTATAATGACATCAAACTGAGCACAGCCGCTTCGATAGTTCCATATGTGGCAATCGCTATCTGCAGCTCATGAACAACATCTTTGGGTTGTATTGGTGTCAGAGGAGCGCGGGTGGATGATTTCAAGACGCGTTTTGGAGGAGGGGTTTTCAACCCCGCATTATCCTCCGGTTCAGGATCTCGCACACGACGAACGCCACTTGGAGATGTTTGTGGGGAGTCGTCGTCGTCCTGTCTGGCAGCTCCCAAGTTTGGCTGGTGAAGTGGCGAACTCATGTCGATGCTGGAGTGGATAGGAAGAACCGTGTTCAGATTGGTGAGTAGACCGATCTGATTGGATTACCCGGAAAACGCTAGCGATTTACTGATTAAGTTAGTACACTAATGTAGAGTACAACCCCTGTCGGTAGCACTTTGAAACTAATTTTCTATGTGGTTCCTCCGTAGCTACATAGTCTGGCTTGTGTTGACTCATTCCAGGTGCCCCGGCACACAAAGTACATCATCAGGAACGAACAAAACCAAGCCGCGCCAAGGGCGTCCATACATCCGGCGTGCGTTAGACGCTTCAGGTGGTACCTCTTGAGTCTCATCGAATCCTGACACTGCACATGTCTCCAGGTGCAGCATTTGCTGACGGATGCAGCAGTATTTACGGACGCAGCCTTGATTCCTGGACCCTGGTTGCAGCCTGGATTTACAGTCACTGAATTTTCGGTCGCACACACTTGGAGGTGTACTTGCAGCTAGGGCATGCACGGTATATGGAGGTGGGCAGCAGGCGATCGATACCGGCTTGGTGGGCGGGGTTCGCTGGACTTGATCGAGGTGGGCTGGCTCTCAGCTCTAGCGATGGTTGAGATCATTAGCAACCACTCTCTAGTCTAGTCTAGGAGCTTCGCTGGGTATCTTGAAACTTGCAGGCATTTCGTGCAAAAAACTGAGTCAACATCTTCATTCTCCCGTTCTCACAAATATTACTGCTCTAACTTAGACAATCTCAAACACTATATAAACTAAGACCATTAAAGGCGAATACACATTTATTGAACGAAAACAAATGAAGAGAGAGTCATGTCCCCCTACCTTTGGTTCAGCAGTAGAGCAAAGGAGGCAGCCCCCACCTATTTATCCTGGAACAGACCTCCCAACGGTGGAAGTTGTAAACTGGTTGGACGCAGTAATCTAGTTTGTTAGATAGTTGGTTCAAGGCAGTTCAGTGCAGTGCCTACGGACTTGCAGTGCAGTGCAGTACAGTTGGCAGCGAAAAATTAACTAGTTTACTGGTGGTTAGATAGTAAAATGATGAATGCAATTTTCATGTAAGTTCTGTTGCAGATGTATCGGAAACATTTGTATGAGCCGTGTATGAGGATAGATTGTATGTTAGAATTGTAGATGATTGTTATCATTCATAGGCACTTTCTATCTACGCCTGTATACATGTACATGAAGCTACTCCTTTGTACGCATGTGTGCGCACACATTCTCATGGCTTATACTTATGATCTATCTTCGGCTTGTATGCGTTATGCAATTCAACTCCTCCTGTTTTCCCATCTCATCGTGATCCTGCAATCTACTAATATGAGATTACGGTCATCTCTATTTTTAACATTGTATGAGCTGTGTATGAGGATGGAGTGTTTGAGAGTTGTATAAAGATACAGAGATGTATCAGAATATGAGGTTATGGTAATGTATAGGCCTAGAGGGATATTACAAACAATATAATTACCAGCGTTTTGGCCTCAATGGACAGTCAATCAATTACTGCTTTTCATTAAGTATAATCATCATACTCTTTATAATACTATTCTATTGTAACAGATTTTATCAACAAATTATGACCATACTACCAAATGGTACCCGAATACTCCAGCCTGAATTCTTCATCATCATCCTCCATCCCTACCTCCTTCGAAATTGGCATGGATGCCACTGTCAATTCCCACATGCCTTTGTTTCGTCCCCATGATCTGCACTACCAGCTCCTCGGTCTCCATCCATTGCCCCTGGTTCCTGTAGGTCGATGCGATGTTGGTCATGCTGGTCAAGGTATCAGGATGCTATTGACCGGGTACCAACTTTTCCGTCTTCAAGACCTGCACCACCACCACCAGCACCTCAGCTTCCTTCCATCGCCCCTGGTACCTGTATGTCGATTCGAGTGTGGCCATGCAGGCTAAGGTATCTCGATTCTCTTGACCGAGTACACTCTGTCTCGTCCCCAAAACCAGAACCTCGAGCTCCTCGGATACCTTCCATCGCCCCTGGTTGCTGTATGTCAATGTGAGGTTGGTTATGCTGGTGAAGGTATCCAGATGCTCTTGGCCGAGTACCCTCTTTGTCGTCTCCATGTCCTGCACATCTAGCTCCTCGGCCCCTTTCCATCGCCTCTGGTTCCAGTATCTCGATGCGAGACTGGCCATGCTGGTCAAGGTATCTGGATGATCTAGGCCCTGTACCCTCTTTCGCGTCTCCATGACCTGCAATAACAGCTCCTCGGCCTCCTTCCATCGCCCCTGGTTCCTGTATGTCGATGCGAGGATGGCCATTCTGGTCAAGGTATCTGGATGCACTTGGCTGAGTACCATCTTGTCCGTCACCAAGACCTGCACCTTCAGCTCCTCGGCTTCCTTCCATCGCCCCTGGTTCGAAAATGTCGATGCGACGTAGGCCATGCTGGCCTCGGTATCTGGATGCTCATAGCCGAGTAGCCTCATTTCCATCTCCACGACCTGAACCTTCAGCTCCTCGGCCTTCTTCCATTGCGCCTGCCTCTTGTATTTCGATGCGAGGTTGGCCATGCTGGTCAAGGTATCTTCTCCTGCATTTGCTCGAAGTCAATTTTGATTCTGGCTGGGCCTAGGTGGTGCTGTTTTTGTTTTGTTTTAATCATACTGTATTCACTCTAATTAGAGTATGACAGGACCTTAATAACCCCCTCCGCCTCCGGGCGAGCCGGCTAGATGGCGGAGCTCCCCCCCCCGCTACCCTTCGTCCCCGTTGACAAATGAAAGATAAGATGAGAGAAAGACAAAAGGAAAGAAAGAAAGAAAGGTCTAACCCCGTTACCGCCCCCGCCGCTCCCGAGCCCTGAGCCCGCTCCCTACCGCTACTTCACTTTGGGCGCAAACTTCCCGACTTCAGTGGCCGCCAGGAAGTCCATCACCGCTTGGTCGCACTCTTCTATGGAAAACAGCTCAGAGATCTGCACATGTCGGCATCTGCCCGCTTTCCAGCCCGTCGCCTTCCCCACCGCCTTCCACAGTTCTTTCTGGTGATCTCTCCACCGGCTGCAGTGGCGGAAGAGGTGCTCCCGCGTCTGGGACACTGTCCCTCCACACCACCAGCACTTGTCGTCATCTCGGTGGCCGAACCGTTTCAGGTAAACTCCAGTGGGCGCGTGCCCGGACTTCAGTCGGTAGAACCTAGCGGCCAGCGACTTTACGCTTGTCATCGGGATAGGTCTCTTGGTAGGTGGTGCTGTATTCCGTTTATGAATGATCATCAGTTGCCTGGGCTGAATGCAATTAGTTACACCAATTAAATTCCGCTAGATATGGCCAGCTGAGTGCGCATACATGCGTGTGCATATATGCGTGCAGAGCATTCACCGAGTGTGTATACTCCATGAATGGACTGCTCCATTCATGTGGGTAGGGTACAGGGGTACACTCCCCGAATGAATTAGTCCAGTGACGGCGGGGTGGGACTCCGTGAATGAGCTGAGAGCATTCAACAAAGACAATGAAAGGGTACTGATTGTGTTGTTTGTTTGTTTGTTTATTCATACTGTATGCACTCTTACTAGAGTATGACAGGACTTAAAAACCCCCTCGGCCTCCGGGCGAGCCAGATAGATGGCGGAGCTCCCCCCGCTACCCTTCATCCCCGCTGACAAATGAAAGCTAGAAGATAGACTAGAACAGAAGAGACATTAAAAGAAACGAAAAGAGAAGATATAAGCCCACTGCCGCCGCTCCCCACACCTGAGTCAGCCTCTGCGCCCGATACATACCTCCATTCATTGGGGCGGGAACTTCCCGACTTCAGTAGCCGCCAGGAAGTCCATCACCGCTTGATCACACACATCAATGCAAAACAGCTCAGAGACCTGAACGTGTCCGCATCTGCCTGCGTTCCAGCCCGTCACCTTTCCCCCTGCCTTCCAGAGTGCTTTCTGCTGGTCACTCCCCCGGCTCCAATGGCGCAAGAGGTGCTCCCGCGTCTGGGCCGCTGTCCCTCAACACCACCATCATTTATTCTCCTCTTGGTGGCCGAACCATTTTAGGTAGACTCCAGTGGGAGCATACCCGCGCTATGTCTGTATAACCGGATAGCCAGCAACTTCACTCTTGTGATCGGAACTGGTCTCTTGGTCCCCATCTTGCCCTTGAGTCGGTAACTGAAGTATTTGCTGCGCTTGTCGGACTCCCACTTTGTCTTGGCTGCTGACATTTCCTCCAAGATTCGTCTAGCTGTATTCAAGGCCGAGCTGTATGGCCGCTCTATTGCCGTTACTCCGCTTGCGTCTCGGGCCAGTTTTGTCTGCCGGTTTGCCGACTCGTTGCCAGGAATGCCGGAGTGTCCCAGGACCCAGTGAATCTCAGTTGCGATGCCGTGGGCAAGGAGAGCCTGCGCTGTTTGATTGATCCACCGCACAAATCGTGGCCCCCGGCCCTGCTCAATGTGTGCAGCTCGTCGAATTGCGATTTATGAGTTGGTAAATACTGCCACCGTCATCAGCCCTTGCCTTTGCAACATTTCTGTCGTCTCAATCGTCACATCAAGCGCAAGTCCGATCGCTGACAGCTCGGCGTGGAAGACCTCCATGGGCCAAGTGCCTAGATAGCTGCGGCGGGACCTCCATTGATTTCCATGTTTGCACACTGCTGCGGCTCCCACTCGGCCATCGTCTGAGCGCGATCCATCTGTCCACCACATCCAGACCCCCGCTCCGACTTTGGCTTCCTTCTCTCTTGCCCAGCATTGCGCGGCTCTCTTTGCTGTGCTTTTGTCATCCAGTATAATGGTTTTAACCACTGGTGTACTGATTGCGTTTCGTACAAAAGAGAGCAAGATGGACATAGTAAGAAAAGGCATCATGCGTAGAGCGGGATACTACACTTCAACCCTGAAGTCCGAGGCTTACGGAGAGTTACTGACGCCACCACAAACAGAGAAACCGGCACCTTACCAAGGCCATGGCTAAGCGGTAGTGCCCGCCATAGCCCCGACAGACTGCGGGCGACCTAAAGCTTTGAGGCTGATCTAGTGCCCGCATTAGTTCCGACAGGATTTGGGCGAAATATTTAGTCCACAGAATGCAGGATGGGGCGATGAAGTGAATTAGAAGGCAGACAGGAAGGAAGTTTGGGCGGACAAGGTTGGCTCGAAGCTGAGAAAATGTCGGATTGTGTTAACAACAGTTTTGAAAACGGCGGAGAGCAAGAAAAGAGTGGACAGAAAAGGATAGGTTGAGTGAAGATTGGGTGGCGGATACAGATGATGATACTGATAGATAGACGGGGCAGTGAAGAAGCGAACTTGGACTACAGAAACCTATAAAATTACAAATTATCGGAAAATATTATACCAGCAATACCTGGATCAAGCCGCATTTGTTTGTTTGTTTGTTTTATTCATACTGTATGCACTCTAATTAGAGTATGACAGGACCCAATATCCCCTCCGCCTCCGGGCGAGCCGGCTAGATGGCGGAGCTCCCCCCCCGCTACCCTTCATCCCCGCTGA
>Ga0307514_10000705_pt1 | contig 57833 bp, 52 predicted proteins | sample 16_EM_MG_FD_203088 | JGI IMG/M metagenome (GOLD analysis project Ga0307514, IMG submission 203088) | Populus trichocarpa ectomycorrhiza microbial communities from riparian zone in the Pacific Northwest, United States - 16_EM | ecosystem: Host-associated > Plants > Roots > Unclassified | place... | reverse complement strand
ATTGTTAAGGGTGTGGATCGTCTGATATATATCAGCGATACCGACATGGAGGAAGGACATCGATAACAGTTCTATCGAACATACAATCTACGTTCAGATTTATCTACGGATACCTATTGACCTTCTCGACCTGGAGGTTAAGCCTTAACTTTATTTCCGTGTATTATCTATTAGTTCTGTATTGAAGTCAACGAGGATACTTCTCCTTTGAAGTCCAGAGTTGTACGTTCCTCTTCAGTTCTATCCCACGGATAAAACCTCGTCACTCTTTATACTTGGTTATTCTTAGTACCTTCGTCGAAGCAAGTCATTGATCGGGAAGAGAGCAAGACGATACTTTAAAGTCCGAAGGGCCAGCCCGAATAAGCGTGGTGGTTTGGAGGATACTCTTGAGTCGGCACTACTCCTTCTGCTGAGGCGAAACTACTTTGCTGTTTCTTATAAGACAAGTCGATACTTGGAGTCGTTGTACTTGAGGACAGTCGTTCCTTGGGTATACGTGCCGGTTGCCGGGCCGATACTCTTGAGTCCGAAGGAAGTCTGAAGACTGACACGATAGTGTGTTAGTTAGAGGATCTTCTGAGTAGGATACTCTTGAATCGTGTGCTCCAGTACATTGATAGCGTAAAGACGATACTCTTTAGTCGATACTATCTTTCGGGAGCAGACAACGGAAAAATTACCTTGTTACCTTGGGTGGTAATCCTATACGCATCTTGAGTGAAGCTTTAATCATTCTTCTCTTTACTAGTCCAGAAGTCATTAAGGGCTTTTATTGATTAGGACTTAGGGTGGATCTCCCGGTGTTACACTTCTTCCCCCTCTTGCCTGTCAACCCAAAGTCGCTTTTGTTCTCATTTCCATCTCTTACACCACTTGAACAGGTGGTCTCTTGTCTGATACTCGTGCCCACACCACCAGCACTTCATATCTCTTCTTTTTCCGATGCGCATTAAGAATTTCCCCATAAGAGCATGCCCTGTCTTAAGTTGATAAAACCTTGCCGCAATCGATTTTTGGGATGTTATCACCGCACTGTTACCCCCCTCTTCACCCAATCATACCGGTAACTGTGCTTCGATTTCTTTCCCATCTCTTTTATTTCTTTCTTACTTTCCTTCCATTTCGCCGCCGTTAACCATCGGCCAATGTGAGCGAAAGATATATAATTCAACTGAGGTAGCGGGTTTTGCGTTTCGGTATAACTTCCGCAATGCTTATATGCCGCCTTTGTCGCTTGTAGGTCCGCTTCTTCGTTGCCTTCAATACCCTTATGGGCAGGTACCCACCGGTACTCCACCTGAATATTTTTCTTCAGCAACTCACTTTCCCAACTTATCGTTCGTAACGCTAGCACCTGTCCTGGTCCTGCTTCGTCTGACTCTATTCTTCTTAAAGTCACTTGGGAGTCCGTAAAAATCGTCACTCTCCTCACTTCTTTCTTACTGCATATATCATCCACGATCTTCACCGCTTTAGACATCGCATACATTTCTGCGTCAAACGCTTCCTTCTGTCGGCCCAGGTGTACCCTCCTCTTATTCCACCTTTCCTCCTTCCATACCACTGCACACCCTACCCACTCATCTTCTTTTCTCGATCCATCAGTCCAAAGAACAAGGCCTTCTCTTTCATTTCTCGCCTGTTCCAATGCCTGTTCATCATCCTGAATTATCACTTGGCCTCTCAGCCTTTTCTTAATTTCCGGCAAAGTGGTTTCCTCATAACTTCTCTTCTCAAAAGGGTAATCCTCCGGGATCAACTCATCAATCCCCTCCACCCTCCTAATCACGTTTCCTTCCATTTCTATCATCTTCCCTCCGCCTGTAGCATCGGGCATCATCATTTGCCTCATCTTATAACGCCTAACACGGTTATTAAGAATCGCATTTGCTGGTCTAAGTCCAGCATCATTCATCAGAGCTCCTTGAGGTGTCGTTTGAAAGCATCCGGTTACCCTTCTGCCTTGTTCGTTTAGAATTTGTTGTACCTCCTGCGCTCTGTTCTTCTGTCCCTTCCACCACAACTCAGCTACGTATAACGCAACGGCCTGTACTGCTGCGATTTGAATTCGTTGGCATCCTTCCGGGCTTAATCCTTTCTTCACCATCAAGGATCGCACCCTACTTTGAGCTCTTCTTGCCTTCGCAAAAATCTTTTTGGTGTGGTCATTCAGAGTAAGCATACTATCCAGCCATACCCCTAACCACCTTGTTGTTTCTTCGTTGTATTGAACCTCATGATTCCTGACCCTTATCTTGGCCTTCATCTTCGGTTCCATATTGTTTTTCTTTCGAGTAAACAAAATTGCTTCGGTTCTTTCGATGTCGAACTGACAAGTGTTTTCCTTCCCCCAAATCTGTGCTTCTTTGGCGCATCCCTCAAGTTGTTGTGTGCATTCCCCCACATCTTCGCCTTCTACCACCCATGCCACATCATCAACAAAAGATATACCCTCACTTCCACACTCTTTTTCTTTTTCTTCAACTCTGCCGAACAACCCCGAAAGGTATATAACGAAAAGTACTAGCGACACTGGCGACCCCTGCGGAACTCCCATTTCCACATCCATACTGTCTCCTTCCTTTCCATCCATTGACATAATCACTTTTCTTTCTTCCATAAAGCTCTCCACCCACCTCACCAGGTTGGCTTCAAACCCCATTTCTTCCATTCTTTTTATCAGATTGCCCTTCGCCACATGTGGAAAGGCTCCCTTAACATCCATCAACAACACCGCCGCGGTATTCCCCCTACCCCACGCTTCTTCAACTCTCTTCATCAACCTTCCAACTGCGTCAATTGCTGACCTTCTCTTTCTGCATCCAAATTGTCCGTCGTGAAGTAGCTGCCTTCGCTCACACTGCTCTGCTATCGCATTCGCTGCTACCTTCTCAACCACCTTTTCCAGACAATTCAACAATGTTATCACCCTGTATGCTTTGGCGACTCCATAATCTGGCTTATTCGGCTTCAGTATAACCACCCCCTTCACTTCCTTCCAAATTCGTGGGTGTATCCCTAACCTAAACGTCATTTTAACAATCGCAATTATTCTCGGAGCATCCCACTCCCACAATAATCTGATCGCCTTAAACCCCAGTCTATCCGGACCAGGAGCCTTCTTAACTGATTGATCAAACAGAGCCAATCGGATGTCCTCATCAGTAATTTTCTTCCACATTCCTCCTCCCTCTTCTTGGGCCTTTCTCTCAACACCCTTCAAAGGTTTCGGAAATGCTTTTTCTTTTATCAACTCTGCTTTGTCCTCCCAGGATTCCGCCACTACTCCCTCCCTGGATTTCAAAACTTTCGTCGTTTGCTGACCCCCCGGTTTTGTATACCTCAGAGCCTGCCATACCTGATCTCTTGTGGCCAAAGACAAAAAATCTCGCCACATCTTCGTTTTCGATTGTCGGATTATCCTTCGGACGTTGCTCCGCTGCTTCTTAACCTGTTGCTGCGTCGCTTCCTCCCTTCGTCTGGCCCTCTTTAAGGAGCCCAAAATGATTCTATTTTCTGCGATCTCCTCATTCCACCACCTTTTGGATCTCGCACAAACTTTTACTTTCTTGCAGCACCTATTAAGATGATTAACAAAATTTCGCTGTATCCACTCAGCTTCCTTCTGTAATTCTTCTCCGCTGCTTTCCTCGTTCAAAACAGGTCTCTCTGAGCTCTTGTCCTCCCAATATTTTTTAGCTTTTTCATAATTTTCTTTTTCCTCCTCCGACTTAAGCCCATCGATATCCCATCCTGTAACCTTTCTCGATACTTTGACTCCTTCCCCTTCGTCCCATCTTAAGTGGGCACACACAATCGCGTGATCTGAAGTAGTTGCCAAATCTGTAGATATCTCCAAATTATCGGCCATCCTGGCTTTCGTTTAAAAGAAATCTATTAGCGATCTCGAAATTTCGCCATTCCTCATACTCGTATGGGTCACTTCCCCATCAGTAACATCAGGCAAATCATACTCATCCTTAAGATTCGTTAGAAAGACTTCATCTCTTTTTGGTGGACATTCTGGGTCCCATCTATCACTGTGAGCATTCCAATCTCCTCCTAACAGGATTTTGTTCCGCCCCATAATCTCACTCCATCTTGCTGTCCGTGCCGATCTACCTTGGCTTCTCACCCCCCCCCCACCTGCCTCAGCTGATCATACACATTCACCAATCTCATTTCTCTCCCCAAGGGATATTTTATATCAAACACCTGTACGTCTCCATCTCCCCCCATATCCACTTCCGAAAACTCCAGGTGCGTATCTTTTCGTATCGTGGTCATTGTTCTTCCTCCCCTGACCAATCTATATACTGGGTGACTAATGTTGTATCCCTCCTTTTCTACCACCGGTTCTTGCATCATCACAATATCAGCCCCCCAAACAATTCCCTTTTCCAACGCAATCATCGTCGCCTCATACCCCCTCCCACAATTATGCATTCTGCACTTCACCATTGCTTCATGGGGGTTTCTGAGATCCCTGGGTCGGAGTTTGACTCGGTTGTTGCCTGTGTCAAAACAACTTGAACTTCCGGCTCCTTATCGTTTGGCTTATCATCATCGTTGACTTTCTTTTCGGCTTCTGCTGTGGAGGGTCCCCTGTCCTCAACTTGATCCAGTTACTTCTGCTGATCTGTTACCACATTTCGGCGTTCCCCTTCTCTCTCCTTCCAGGCTCGCCTTTCTTCCCTCGCAATCTTAATAGCTTCCTGTTTCTTAACACAAACATTGGCCTTTGCGATATGATTTCCCTTGCAGTTAACGCACTTGTCAACATTATGGGTGCAGTTCTGTCCTGCATTAGCCTTGCAACCTACCACGTTGCACTTATGATCCTTCGTCAAATGCCTTCCCGCACACAACATACAAGCCGGCATCTTCAAAGACCCACATTTCGCCTCAACATGTCCCCATCTGCTGCAGACTCCACAAAAAGAATTGGGTCCAGCAGTCATAAACCTCTCCACATCATACTTCACCCCCGCTGCTCTCAACTCTCCTTTCAAAACTTTCTCAGCCATTTTACTTCCCTTGACCGCAAACACAACTGACGATGCTTTCTTCCCCTCCGTCTTCTTTTTCTGCACATCCTTTGGTCCTCCAATCCAACTGATAGCGAGTGGCAACACCACCCCCTCGTTCTCAGCCTGTAGCTCCTGTCTCAACTTCTCCAGCCCTCCTCCCATCTTCTTCCCCAAATACCTGTCGAAGTTAACACCATGCATTTTCACTCTCTCCCAGAGTTCATTCGTCTTGATGTCCACAATTCCTGCGTCCACCTTTCTTGCCGCCCTAATCACGATTTCCCTGTACCTAATCAGCATCTCGGCAGTTGCTCCAGGGGTCGTAATTGTTGACAAGCATCCTCGAGTATTTTTCTTAACTCCTTGGATGCGCACACAATGTGGGACTTTTGCCTCGAAAAGTGCTCTATTCACCTCCGACGAAATGTCCAAATCTTTCTTCTGAGAAAGTGGGAGTCCATTATCTCTCTTAAACGTGACTCTCCTCTTCTCCATCAAATTCTGTCCTGGGGGGACCGGCTTCAACTCATCTTTCTTTTGTTGCTGCCTCTTCACCTCAGTGAAGCCATCCCCCTTCTTCTTATTTTCCCCTTGACGTTGCTGCTGCTGTTGTTGTTCGGGTTGTTTCTTCGATGGCGCTGGTGCCGCCGCTCGCTGCGCCCATATATCCTTCTTCTTTTCTTCCGGTTTCTTTCCTTCTGGCTTCTTTTCAATCGGTTTCTTAACCTCCGGCTTCTTCCCCCCTGCCTTTGGTCCCTTTGGTACCTCTTTTACCTCCAGTTTTTTCACCTCCTTCTTATTTTGTTGTGGCACCGCTGGCACCACCGGCTTCTTCTTCAGAATCGTAACCTGTCCCACCTCCAGACGCGGAAACTCCTGACTAACTCCTCCAGGCGGAATCCCCGGTGCATGCTTGGATTGCTCCAGCACCTGCTCATCTACCTCCATCTCAACCCGGATCACTTTTTCCACCTTCCTATTTTCTTCCTCCGAAAAAGTCGCTCCCGGCTCAAATTCAATATCGCTCATATCTTCCTCCTCAGGGGTAGCTTCTACCTGTTTCCCCCTTCGGATTTCATCCTTCTTTCCGCTTTCCTCAGCCATATCATCAAATCTCTTAACCACCCTCTCGGTTAATTGATCCACCATTTTTCCCATGCAATCACTCATTGCATTTTCAATTGTCTTGGCCATATTCACTGGTGCAATCTTGGCCAACTTTTTCTCAATCTTGCTTAATCTCTCATAAAGCCTTTCCACCCTAGCCTTGTCATACTCCCGACTCAGCTCAACCTGTTCTTTAATTTCCGTACTGATTTTTCTCGTGCTCATTACCGCCGCATCAGTATGGTTCTGTCTTGCTGCAATATGGTTCGTCTGTTCACCACACCATTCCGCATACTTCGTATCATACTCTTCTCTTCCAACCATGAAATCCCTCAGCCCATTAGTGTTCCGAAGATACTCACCAATAAAAGCCTCCAGATTAACTGGTCCATTCTGATTCATCAACTCCTCTGCAGGCTTGGCCCAATCAGCCTCCAACTTTCTCCTGCTTGGCGTCTGCGGCATATTCGGGATTGGTCATTCGGGCATTACCAGCCTCCTAACTCCCTTCCCCTTATTGCGCTTTTTTCCCTTCTTCGTTGGTGTCATGTAGGGATCCTCTTCCCTCCACTCCACCACTGTCATTGCCTCGTCGTCATCCTCGCTGTCATCGCTAATTTCGAATTTTCTCGGAATGGGTGTGTAGACTTTCCAGGTCTCCTCCATTTCCTCCTCTTTTTCAGCATGCTGGCTGATATTTTTCTCTGACTGAATATACCTCTGCGCGACAATTCCAGTGCTCGCCCTAGGAGTCAAAAAAGGATCCATGAGGAGTGCACTGGGTAGCATAGCTAAAATGCTGCCCTCGTAAACAGTCGATTTGTTCGAAATCGTAGTAGGTGGTGGTGAGGACAGTCTTGACGAGTCAATGCTGCCTACACTGCTGCTTCTGCGTCTTGTGACGCCCGTAATTCCAGTCTTTCCCGTCAGGTCGGAATATACTCTCATGTCGCCCAGGTCGCTAGGAAGCCATTCTGATTCCACTCTAGGAGTCGCTTGACTATTCTCACGTCTCCTCAACTCATCTTCAATTTGAGCTTGGTGTAGTCCCCTCTCGAATCTATCTTGTTCCTCTCCCGCTCTAAGTGATTCATACTCAGCGGTTCCGTGGAACTCTCGTAACCTGTCATCTCTATCAAGCTGAGAGAGTTCGTGCGCGATTTCCGAAGTTGCAGCAACTCCGTCCGAATCCGTAACGGCAAGCGGTCCGGTAATCTTATCGAGTAGGCCACCAATGTGGCTGCTAGAGGTGTCTGATGCCATAGAAACATCTGGTGCTGTTCCAAACTCGGCCTCTGCCTTTTCCATTCTTTCCTTGGCCTTCTGAAAGGTCGAGGATTTCCGTGCTGCTCCAAAGAGACTCATCTTTTGCTGCTTCTAAGCGGTTGAAGTTCGTTCAACTGAAAACCGAAGCAAAAATTTTCTCGCAATGTCAAACTTGATTGGATAAAATCGGTCTTGGCAAAACTAAAAGGTGGTGTGGTGTGTTGTCGGAGGTGTCCCAAACAATCAGTTTATATATAACACATTCACTAGAAGAGTACTAAGCACAAAAAAGCCCATTTTGTTCCATTTTTATTGATTTACTCTAGACGATCGCTGGGCTGGTTATTGTCGTTGTAAGTAATCACACAGCATTGATAGTACGTAAGTGGCAGCGACCATATCGATGTCGCATGTTCTCCCACAGTGCTTCATACTTTCAATTGCAGGCGTTCAGACTAATACCCAGTGGGTACAGCATTGTACTGTTCACGGTGGATGAAGTTAGGCTTTTAACAATACAAGCAGCTTAATTTTTATTTATAATACTCTGTTCTTTTAGCTACATGCTGTAGAAGTACGTACTGATAAGATTGGCACGAAAGCCGAAATATTATCCATAAGATCCAAACCTACGATAGCCGAGAACCCGCTATTTACGTGGGTGTGAGGCGCAATTGACTTGCCATCTACGGCGTACAATAAGCATTTCCCAAGTATTATTAAAGAATCTCCCCTGCGACTCGTTATCATGTACAAGTCCACGCCCACCATAACCATACACTCCATACTCAGAGCGCAAAGGCACGTAATACAAAATATATGGTATTTTAGTTTTCCAATCCCTCGAAAAGCTGTAATCAGATCGATAAAGAACCCATTGCGCCAATTCATATGCACACTTAAGCACCCGCTGACTAAACGTTGTAAAGACCGAACCTGACTTCAGTACCGCTCTTGATGCTTCCGCCAGAATCCACAGATGATAAAAGGATCGGGATGCGCAGATTCGTTCGTCAGGTAGCATTTGTTGTCGTGCCCAACAACTGTCATCATTACTGCAGTAAATTTCGACGTTTTCGAGGTGCTGAACTGCTTGCGAGACACGTCGTGCGTTTTGTAGGAGCTGGAGGCTTTGGGATTCCGAATCAAGGAGTTCAACCACTCTTTGTGAACCCTCTGATTGAGACTCTGAGCAAGAAAGCTACACCTCAAGGGAGATACCAGTCGTACCTAAGCGTGCGGCCTTGGACTTCTGTACACCAAGCAATTCCAATGCCTCCGATAGAAATGATTCCCGTTCCAGAACAGCATGGGATATTACAACAGGATGTTCTTTCCAAGTGTCATGAAAGATGTGTGCTGAGGATATCGCCGCCTGTAGGTCCCGGCTACTCTGGATGTGCACCAGGATATTGAAGATCACGTCGTGGTGAAGAGCGGATATTGGCGCCATCGTGCAAGGTCGCAAAGACAAAGGCTAAAAAGATGCGCCTAGTTCGTTTAGTCATTGTCAGTTTGAATTCTAGGACGAGAAGGGGGCTTATGACTTGCCTGGTTAGTGAAGACACTAGCAAACAGTAGAATGCAAGTCGGATGGAGCAACGTGCGGGGTTGAAGAGTCAACATCCCCACTGTTACACTGTATCTGCCACCCCAGTTGGACGCATCATGTGGCAATACGAGTTTGACGCTCCCCGTTTTAACCCCACCCCATAAAAGAAAGCAACGTTCCAAGACATGATTAGACTTGGAGATACCATATCTTCTTCCTAGAGTAGTTAGCGCAGCACTGCTTCATCCGCCAGACTTCATTCATTCAAACTACAAGATCTCGCATCATGGAGATAATTCAGCGCCGGCACAACAAGACCCTCACCACCTCCGCCACCCTCCCAAACGCCTCTCTCCTTTCTCACCTTCAACAACCTGCCTTCCTCTTCACCCTCAACCCTGCTGTCATATCCCATAGCAAAACCATCCCAGCTCAGTCGACATCATCAAACCCCGAGACTGAGGTCTACACCCTTACCTATCGCATTTCCCTGCCCTTTGGCTACAAAACGAGCACAAGCTGCATAGCACACGCTACGCCGACAGTATCGGGGTTAATCACTGAAGTGGAGGCGGGAGTGGGGTGGATAAAGACGAAGACGCGGAGCTCATGGAGTCTGGATGAGGGTGGCCAAATTACGGAGGTTTTTGAGGTGCTGAGTGCACCATGGGCGTTGAGGTGGTTGGTGTGGAGATCGGTGGGGAAGAGTCATAAGGAGCTGTTTGAGCGGTTAGAGAAGAGGATGAGGGAAGAGATGGGATAGTAAGAGGGAACGAAAGGGAGTAAAGGCCCTCTGGTCTCAGGAGCCGGGTTTTCGGGCGTGCTCTGGGCCTCAAACTTACGGCACGTGTACACTGCTCATGCTCTTAGGCGTAACCCGAGTTCGAGCCTGTACCTCAGCATCTACAACCTACACGAAATCTTACTACCCCTGACTTCTAATAACGCTCATAAGTTGTATGACCGTGATAGAAAGGGTGAAAGTAATGAGATAGAATTTTGTGCCTGAAATATAAACTAGAAATAAGTGATCATTGATGAAGTCATTCGCAGAACCCAGTATCATTTTCAATCATTCCTCGCCCACAATTTGTGTCGTAGAACTCGTATGTACAATGATTACGTTAATACAAATTATATCCCATCCCTTGACCCTCATTAACATTAACTCTAAGCCTCTTCATGAAATACATATTCACAGCAGTGCTCTACTTAAACTGTATACCATCTCCATACACGCGATGGGTCGTCATCGGCCCGACCGAGCGGTTCATTGATCCATCTCCAGAACCGCTTATAATACGAATCATTCAGGGGACTCGCTCCACTGCTCTGGCTCTCGGTGGACCCTTCTGGCTTCACGGCTACGGTGGTAAATTGCTTCTCGGTGCTGGCTGACCCGCCTCCGGCAATATTGATGCTCTGTGGTGTCTTGAGCTCGCTAATGCTCAACCTCTCAAGATCAACACCAGCGCCCCCACTTCCACTGGCTTTATCATCATGCATCTTCTCCTCGGGCACCGTCTGAGTCCCAGTACTGGCATCGCCATGACTGACACCACCCCACTCTAAGATCACCGCGATCATACTCCCAATCCCAATCAAAAACGGTATCAACTGCCCCATATTCCCTAGCACCGTATCCACCCCGGTGACATGATTCCACTGAATCATCATCTCCACGCTCGCAATATAAAACCCAATAATGCAGCAGCCCATTACCGCGCCGGTAAAATCCGCCACATGGTTGACCCTTGCGATTTTGTGGCGACGCTGCGGGGATGTCATCCACTCGAAGATACCCTGGATGGGCCTCTTGGATGGCATGTGGTTCCGTATTGCGCGGTAGAGGAGCCAGAGCTCTACGAGAACGAGGAGGATGGAACCGATTCGGCCCAGAACCCGGAGCCAGCCGTAGAAACTCACCCGGTGGAAGAAGAAGGCGTAGCCTGTGCAGGGGGCGAGGGATAGAACGTCGATTCCTGCGGTTCAGTTGATCAGCAACAATCAGATGAAGCTTTGAGGGAGGGGCTAACCAATCCACCAGAACCAGAGAGTGTAGCAGTTGAGGCCGAGATCGACGAGGAGCTTTCCAAGGGGTACGAGGGAGTGACGGCAGAAGGTTCCCAAGGTATGGTAGCTCAGGCTCTTGGGACGATTGAACCTGAGATCCTCCGGGCTTGAGATTGCGACGGAGCAGAAGGTGAAGACGACGATTATGGCGGCTTCGACGACCTGGAACTCTTCGTCGGTGACAGTCATGTAGGTTAGGGCAATAAACATTGCGAACTTTTACGGAATCGGTAAGTCACGGGCCCACAAGGAGTGGAACGGTGTGTAGTACCTGGTAAAAGCCGTTGGCAAAACTAATGCCTCGAGCCGACTCCTGTCGGTACGCTCCCGATATGGTTGTTGCGAACCCTAAAGGCGTCGGAACCTTAGTGCATGTACGGCTTGCTTTCGGCGTGTATTGGCCGACCTTGTATATAGATCCCGAGTCTTATCCCAAGCCCGTACATGTCCCCGTTTCCCACAAAACCACATTGTGGTTGTGCCGGAGCAGTACTGTTGGTGGCTGCGTTCACAGTCGAGATGGCGCAGATAGCGAGGAGCGCTGCAATGGCCAGTGCCTTATCCATCACGTAGAAAGGCCCGACACGGATGAACTCGCGCGCTGACAGGCAAGATAAGATCAGCAACAATGTTAGGACAAAAACAAGCCATAGACGGAAACCTCGACGAACCTCTGGCGACAAGCTGACAACAAAGAGAGAATAGCTAGATCCTCGTCGCAAGACAGGCGAAGGAATCGATTCTGCCGGGTGGGTGTGTCTGCTCGGAGGTGCGGGGAAAGTGTGCATCCAAATACCGGCCGGTTATCTCAATTGAGGCTGCTAATCATATATACATCTGAATCACAAATCTGCCTACATGGCAGTGTTACGCACTCCGCTTGTTCCGACCAATAGCAAGATTTCCGGTCGCAGTAGAAAAAGAAACCCCGCATATGTAAAATGGCGAAATATGTGACTGCTCAGCGAAGTGCACCAACTGCATTGTGCTTCTAGGAAACGGTGGCCTGGGGCGACTATCATTCGCACAAACAGGTTTAATAATCCCGAGTCTGCGCAGCATTGTGCAGGGCTGAAAACAAGCATCCGGAGCACTACCCCATCCGAGATTCGACAACTGCAGGCCCGATGGAAGTACATAAGTAGTTAATTTAAAGTCCAGCTGGCGACCGGTATCTTGCAAAGGGATCGGCACGTTCATTGCGTTGGTTTCTCGCTCGTTACATTTGGCCGCTGCGAAACGAACACGTCGACACCCTCTGCTCCTAGTTTCGCGGACACGGGGCCAGCGCCACATTGCCGCCAGCATCGCTCAACAGGAAGGTTGCTGCTGCCAGTCGCTGAGGTTAGGGTTGCTTATAAGCTCTTGGTGTCTGACATGCGAGAGCTACCACATCGATAGTGGAGATAGCCACAGCAGCTGAAAGCATCGCAGCGGAGATAGTTGTCCAGAGGAGGAAGTCAGCGGGAATTGGTAAATCCTAGCAATTGCGTGGAACGTTAAGCATGCAGACCCTCCCTTCATGTGGCTTAGTCACTCTGATATTCTAGTGAAAGTTCCGAGCACAAAACGCTGCGCTTGAGCATGGAGTACCAAGTTGTTTAGTTCACGTGCACGTGTCATTCTTCCACACCGTCTGCAAGCGGAGAGAGCAACTTTGTCTTTAAAACAAACAATGACGTTAGAAATTGGCCTTATTGAATTACGTGCAAACCCTTCTTCCAATTCGCTCAATTTCCACCACTGCCTGTGTCACCGGGTCGTAGCTATCCATATCCGCCCTTCACGCCATCTCGCGCACCTCGGAGGGCAGTACCAACCTAGAGACCCAAGGGGATAGTTCTTCGAACGAGATCATGCGGTCATAGATGTACCGTACCCTCAGCTTGTGTTCGTCGGTAACTAGACAGGTCTTGCCAGCGTTGTGGCACTTGAGGCAAACATTAAAGTTGTCGTCCGTGCATTCACAACAGTCTGCAATAAGCATTAGCTTGATATGGCGGTATGAAGCAGATGGACTGGAGAATTACGATAAAAGAACCCTTCTATCGGATTTTCGTTACAGACTCCACATCGTATCGTATAGGACGCGTTATTGTACTGGGGACGGTCACCGTTCAGCATAGTACACCCCTCTTCGCTTGGCCCATTGCCAACAGAACCTTCGCCCTGGAATCCCTCGGGCGAGTTTTTGGCTGCCCCAGTAGTGTCCTTTGTGGTATTCTTTCCGTATGCATGAGGATCCAGCAATCTTCGCACCTCCGGATGGAGCGCCACATCAATGGCAACTCGGCCCTTTGCATCGCATACCCTTTTGCCGATCTCCGAAGCCAGGAGTGAGTTCACATGTTGAGAAATCCCGCGGGCAGCAAATCGCAAAAGCGCCGGAGTACCCAACGAGCTCGTAGTATTTTTATCTTGAGGCCTATGGTTAAGCCACAGTTCGATGGTTTCTTCCGTACAGGTGTCAACCACCATTCGAAAAGGGTCTCGCCAATAGGCATTGTCGACAATCCAATTAACCATATTCCGAGCAATACCCTCGTGGCCTGTCATAACGGCGATATCAATCGGAGTGACGCCGCTCGGGGATCTCCGGGCAAACGGAGATGCACCACTGCTAAGTAAAGTCTCCACAGTGCCCCAAGAATCACTTTGAGCTGCGCGATGCAATGCGGTTGAGTTATTCTTGTTCGGGGTCTGTACAATTGCACCTGCCGCGAGAAGCAGTTTCACAACTTCGACGGATCCTACTTGGGCTGCCCACATGAGAGGCGACGATCCTAGAACGCTTAGAGCGTTTACATTTGCTCCAAGATCTATCAATCGCCTTACTGCGGTGGGGTGTGCATAGGCGGCGTGGATAGCCGCGTATCCGTTGCTTGATTTTTGGTCGATTGATGCTCCATGTTCTACCAGTGCGGTGATGACATCGACATGACCACCTCGGGAAGCCATGTGGATGGGAGCAGTGAGGGAAAAATAACCACCTAGTTCCGTTGGATCCGCTTCCCTATCTAGGAGGGCGCGAACGACCTGGGTATGGCCTCCTTCAGCGGCGTAGTGAAGCGGTTGCATACCTTCGTTGTCTGTCTCGTCTACACTCACTCCCAACTCCATAAGTCTCTTAACGACGTGAAGATGACGGCTCCGAGCCGCCCAGTGAAGCGCATTCATCCCTAGGCCATCTTTGATAGTTGCCAGTTTCGTGTTGACATCAAGGATCCGATTCACCACTTTAAGATGGCCATAGCCCGCAGCCAGATGCAATGGGCTTGTTATATTTCTGCCGCCGTTGCTGTTGTTGCTATCGTTGCTATCATCGCTTACTTCGCTGTTGTCGTCTTCGTTGCCCTCGCTATACTCCTTGTCTTCGATGTCCTCGATGTCCTCATTATCCTCGTTTTCCTGGCTGTCCTCACTACCCTCATTGTCCTCACTCTCCTCGTCATCGTTGTCGACCACTCTGCCATCGCTGCCCTCGGCAATCGCAGGGGAATATCCAGCTTCTAGCAGCAATCCCACAATTGCCAGATATCCATTCTGTGCTGCAAGGTGCATCGGACTTTTTTGTATAATCGTTCCGCCGGAGATACTTATGCCAGGGCTCTTGAGAAGTACCAGTACGACCTGTTCCCGACCGTTCTTCGCAGCATGTTGAAGGGGTGTGAGATTGTTGTGGATATAATTGACTGGCACACCCTTGTCGAGGAGCAAATTGACAATGTCAGTGTGGCCGTTTCCGGCAGAAACCGAGAGTGCAACTCCCAGGCCTAGGTTTTCATTTGAAATACTCCGCTGATCAGCTGCGAACAGCAATCTTTTGACTACCGAAATATGTCCCATTCGCGAGGATTCCATCAATGCCGTCGAAAATTGGAGTTCTAATTCTTTAGAGAACTTCGCCGTCTTGAGAAGCTCCTCTACAACTTCTTCCTGGCCATTGATAGCGGCCAAATTCAAGGCCGTTTCGTAGTCACAACCGTCTGGTTCGGCTTCTTTTAGAAATTCCCCAATGACGTTGGGAAGTCCTAGCTTGGCGGCCACAACGAGAGGGCTGAATGTATCTTTATCGGAGATGCATCCTTCCAAGAGTCGATTTATGTGATACCAGGTGCTAGCTTCGTTTCCCCTGAGAAATTCGAGGACCTGTGTAAAGGCGGAGGGAGAGCATGTGACCTTGGCAGATTGCTGATAATGCTTGGGCCAATATTCAGAAGCATACAATAAAAGGCCCAACCTCCTTGAATCGAATGGTATTAGGGTATGTAGCTCTATATTCTCTTCGAACATTTGACTTGGGTCTCGGTCCCGAAGAATTTGTAGAATATCTTTTTTGAGGAGGTAAGAAAGGTAAGCGAGACATGTATCGGATATTTCGGCATGAGCGGCAGTGTATTCAAAGCTGTACCATTCATCCTTGGTTTTCGTCTTTTCGTCTATAAGGAATTTCTTCAAGGACCGGTGAACTAGGTGAATTTCGTCCCTGTCAATTCTGACCAGAGGTCCCAGGACACTGGTCAGGTCATGAATCATATCCAATGGACCAATTCGGTCCTCAAAGGCGGTAAACATATCATTAGCCTTCCGGTCTATTGAAATTGCAATACAAATTTCATCGATCTTCAATGGGCGATAAGAATGGGATATCCAAGAGAGCGCTTTCCCTGCCCATAGTTGATTATCTGCAGAAACTTGTCGAAGAACTGTTTCATACAAACAGTCCACACCATTGTCCGACAAACGTATCTGCTCCGATATCGATAGCGAGGCTAGGGTCCAGCCAATTTGAGGATGTGCTAGCCTTCCGAGCCATGTCTTGGCAGTAAGTAGTGTTGCCGCAGGTTGATTCATGAGAAGTTGCAATTCATCCGAAAGGTAATCTTCGAGTCCGGCAAGTGCGGGAGTTTCGCGAATTATGTCGGACATCAAACTTGGGACGACTTTGTCGGCATCGCTTCTAATCTCCTCCTTGCTGTCCATATCAATCACAACAAACTCAAATCTTTCCGACAACACATGCCCTGCAATATCGTCCTTGGAGCACTGACTGCTAATTACCGACACCTCGACACACCACCTCACCGCTAGCATTTGCCAAGCCGTGAGTCGTTGGCCAACCACAAGCCGCCCCGTAATTCCTCTTTGGCCTCACGATGCCTAGAGGTGGGCGCCCTTCGAGGACTCCGACGCCCAGCGCGGGTCCCTCTACCTCCTCAACACCCTCAAACGTTACCTCCCACTTTAGTTTATTGCAGGAGATGCTCGAAGAAGATAATCAGTGGGATTCAGATCCCTCTTCTGGTCACTCCGACTACGATTTCAATAACGATAGCGACACGGTCGCTTCCTCGATGCTTCCTATTTTTGCCTCTGGTGGAAAGAAGAAGCCCAAAAAGAAGAAGGGGAAAGGCAAAACAACGACGCCTGCACCCAAGACGATTACGAGTTCGGGAGTCTCTCAAACTCCCATACAACAACAAATGAACTTGCTCAAGACGGTTTATGCCGACGAGGGTGATGATGATTTAGATATGCCCCAAGATATGGCAGAGAAGATAGTCGGAACGGCTGTCATCAAAGTCATGGAGGGACATTTAGCAAAACTCTACTCGAAAATCGACAACCTGAAGACGGAAGTGTCGACGCTCAAGACAACTGTTGCGAGCCTTGTTGAGGAGAATAAAAAGTTGGGTGAAGTTAGGAGGCATGCGCCAGACCCGGAAATGCAGCAACAAACGTGTTACGGGGGTACTTAGGTACCAAGTATAGGTACTAGTACAGCCGTAGACCCTATTCCTATTCAAGATTACTTAATAATCTTCTCGCGTATGATTTGCAAGCTTAGTTTTTCAGTTTATTCGCTTGTTGTTGAATGAGTTTGGCTTTCGCTTGCCTAGCCTTCTTAAGTTGTCTTTTCGTTTGAGGTATAGAATTAATGCGTCCCCTTCTGGTTCGTCCTAAAGGGTCGTAACTATACTCCTTATCTGAGACAGATGGCAAGTTGTTTGCAGGCTGATCGTTAATATCTCTAGCGATATCTCTTGGTATGCTAGATATTTGTCGCAGATCTACCCTTTGCTTTAACACAAGCTTATCGATATAGATTACCAAGTCGTCGGTTAACCCAAGGATTCCGGATATCCACCAAACGTAATTAGTGTCACAGTGTAGATAGGTACAAGAATACTGAGGGATAATAGAGGGAGATTCCTGGTGGTGTTGGAGGAATTGTGTTACGGAAGGGCGGAGACGTTGGAAGACGCGGAGGAAGCGGTAAGAGTGTGGCGGCATAATTTAGTAAGATAAAGAAGTGGTCTGAGGTGTTGCGACGTCGGATGAGGTGGCGTGGTGGTTATGATAAGGAATGGTGGAGTGGTGTGTAAGATCATGAGATGAGATTCGGACGGTACATCGGGGCATGAGGAATGGTTCGAGGGTAGCGGACGGATTGTATATAAAGAGAGTGTTGTCGGTGTTGGAGGATTTCCTTTTCTTCTCTCTTTACTCGTTCTCTTGTATAGCAAAGCAAGTTACGACTTTGAAACAGCTTCGACTCTTGTCTTGTCTTGATTCCCTCGAAACGAATATCGAGCCTCTTGTCTTGTCTTCCGATATCACATTATTGTTATCAATATCACCTACGCCCGATCCTGCCCGTTACACTAGAACGAGTCTTACAACATCGTACCTGATATTGAATGTGCCTACATCCCTCGGTAGGGTGTAAGTATTGTTCCGAACCTTGCTCAGTTTCTTGTTGGGTTTACCTAGCACCGAATCACCGTTGGACACACGTTTGCGACGATTGCGTCGACGAGTTACCACGACTTACCGGATTTAATATCCGTCAGTACCCTCACAGATCCCCATATTCGAATGCACCAGTACGACAGTAATTGTACTTCCCGAACGAATTGGTTTGATCTTGCCGGAGCTCCGTGTCTTGTTTTTGAACCTGAACCTTTGAACGCCTTCGAAAGTATCGAAGCTATACTCACAGCATCTTTCGAGGAAGAACCCCTCGAAGCCTATTTTTGGGAACAGTCAGCTGTCCCCTCCCCTTGGAATACTTACTGGACAGACGCAGCCAGGGAAAGCGGCGGACTTGATATTAACGATCCCATATTCGGACCGCATTGGACTAGGTACACAGGAGCGCACTCCTGGTTTCCTTGCGACCCCGAAGAACCGTGCGATTGTGAAGGCCATAACTGCGCCGGAACTCATTCGACAATCGGACGCGCAGCAGCAGCAGCAACAACAGCGAAGTCCTTGGGGATCCCGCTGATTGTTATAATACCCCCGACCCCGACCCCCTCCGAGCTCGACGCGTATAACTGGCACTGGTAGATGTGCTTAGTTCGTTGCGATGTCAAGCTCAACAGAACCTCGAGCAGCCCTGGTGTCCGTCGAAGACCAGGGCACCATCATGGCACTCATCGACATCAACAGAGACAACACCGGGTACGAAGAACTGCAGGAGGCGTTCGCACAGACACAGGAAGTATTGATGCGGGTAGCACAGTACTCCCAACCAATCCGAGAGGTGCAGATGGTCTGCGAGCACCCACACCAGATCATCGAATTACAACGGCAGATCACAGAACTGCAAACGAAACAGTTCCTGCCCCCACAGTGCGATCATACCGGGCTGGAACAACAGATACAGACCCTGAGGAACGAACGAGACGAGGCCCTGAGGAGACCTGTAGCCCCCGGAACCAACGAGAATCTGCAACAGGAACTGGACGATATGACCCAGGACGCACGGCAATCTGGAGAGGAAGTCCGCGATTTGAGAACGCAGTTAGCGAATGCCTTGATGTTAGCAGTCAGGGCGGCACCGGCTGCTCCTCAGGCCCCGGAGGACAAAGGCCAGAAATTTCCCGACTCCCCGGACTTTTCAGGGTCAGATCGAACTCAGTTGAGAGGCTGGATTGCTCAACTCCGGATGGTCATACGACACAAGCCCGCCAGCTTTCCCGACGAACAGTCGAAGATGCGGTACGCATTCAACCGCCTGAGGGGAGTAGCCTTAGGCCAGATCTTGCCACACGTCCAGGAGGACGGAACGATAGGACTGGAAAACCTACCAGCTTTTATACAACTCCTGGAAGCAGCTTTTGGGGACCCTGACCGAGTAGCCACCGCCGAACGGAAAATGCGGGAAATTAAACAAAAGAACCGTGAGTTCTCTCAGTATTATGCTGAGTTCCAAGTTATTGCCGCGGATCTGGATTGGAATCCCTCGGCCCTTCAAAATGCGTTAAGGATGGGGTTGTCTGAAGAAATGAAAGACTCCTTTACCTATAGCGATATGCCTGAGGAACTTCCTGCGTTTGTAACGGTTTGCCAGAAACGGGATAATCAGATACGACAACGATGTGCGGAGAAGGCAGCACAGAATAAAGGAAGCGGGATAGGTTTCGCTTCCCCCAGGCCTCCTCCTGTCCCGAAGGCTCCAGAAACAGCCCCTGCTGGAACGATCGCCGGATATACTGGACCCGCACCAATGGACCTCAGTGCAGGCAAAAGAAGGATTTCGGCTGAGGAGAGGGCAAAGAGGTTCGCGGATGGAAGGTGTTTATACTGTGGTGGGTTTAATCACAGGGCAGCGGAATGTGCGGCAAGGAAAAAGGCTCAGACGTTCAAGGCGTCTGGAGCGGAGGTTAAGGAAGTAGGAACCAAGGAAGGTTCCGAGGAATCGGGAAAAGATTAGGTCAACCCAAGCAGGATGGCGCTTTGGTTGACGGAAAAAGTTTTGTTTTAAATGTTTTAAGATGTTTTGGAATTTCGCGATTATCAGTTAGCAAGGTGGAGGTATTGGAAGGATCAATGGAAGGCAAACACTTAGTTATAACCTGTTCATTGACCGTGAATAACCAAGAGATACCTACACATGCACTGATTGATTGCGGAGCTACTGGCATTGCATTTATGGATCAAGATTTTGCTCGCCAGCATCAGATACCACTTCAGGAGCTAAAGGAGAAAAAACAAGTGGAAGTTATCGACGGAAGACCTATTGAATCCGGAGATATTACGCATATTGCTAAAGTTGGAATGAAGATACAAGAACATAGAGAACATCTACCAATGTTCATTACGAAATTAGGCCATTATCCAATTGTTCTTGGGATCCCCTGGCTACGGTTACATGATGTAGCCGTGCGTTTCGCATCTAATACGGTCACATTTGGCTCACAATATTGCATTACACATTGCCATGATACATCAGTAACGGTACAAGGAGTTACAGAAGAACCGCCAGAACCAGTATATCAAGTTGAAGATATATTCGAACCAAAAATTCGACCCCTAAGGCCGTTTCGAGGGGATATTGCCATGCTTAATGGAGCTTCGTTTTTTAGGACTGTTAAAAAGGGAAAACTCACGTTGTTTAAAGCTTCCCTGTATGATATTAATAAAGCAATCGAGGCAAAAGACCTAAAAGAACGCCCCCTCGAAGAGATTGTTCCCAAACAGTATCATGAGTTTCTTCCGCTGTTCAATAAGGTGCTGGCAGATAGGCTACCACCACATCGACCTGGAATTGATCATGAAGTCCGCTTGAAGGATGGAGAAACACCAACGTGGGGACCATTGTATTCGATGTCAAGAGCGGAGTTAATCATCTTGAAAGAATGGCTGGAGGAGAATATGTCAAAGGGGTTTATTCGACAATCATCATCGCCCTTTGCAGCTCCGGTATTGTTTGCAAAGAAACTCGGAGGAGGGCTACGGTTTTGTATTGATTATCGAGATATTAATAGTAAGACAATAAAAAATCGATACCCCCTCCCGCTAATAAAGGAGACGTTGAACCTTTTAGGGAATGCCCGGATATATACGAAGCTAGATGTTAGAGGGGCATATAATTTACTCCGGGTTAGGGAAGGGGATGAGCATAAGTTAGCGTTCCGGACGAGGTATGGACTGTATGAACCTACGGTGATGCAGTTTGGTACAACAAATGCACCAGCGGATTTCCAAGGCTATATCAATAATGCTATTAGAGAGGTCTTGGATGATTTTGCTTCAGCATATTTGGACGATGTTCTGATATATAGCGATTCCGAGGAAGAACATGTCGGCCATGTTAAATGGATTATGCAACGGCTGCTAGAGGCCGGGCTGTATTTGAAACCGGAGAAATGCGAGTTTCATAAGGAAACAGTGAGGTATTTGGGATTGATTATATCAATCAAAGGGATTTCTATGGATGAGGATAAGGTTGAAACCGTACGGAATTGGAGTAAGGAGAAAAAGACGGAAAATGGACGGCTAAATAATCTCTTTGAAGTACAACAATTCCTGGGGTTTTGCAATTATTATCGACGGTTCATCCCTAAGTATTCCGAGAAAGCAGAACCATTAACGAGACTTACGAAGAAAGATGAGCCGTTTGTATGGGAATCAGAACAACAGCTCGCTTTCAAGACGATGGTAACCGCGTTTACTACAGCACCGGCACTTCGACATTTTGATCATGAGAGAGAGGTAATCATTGAGACTGATGCTTCCGATTATGTGTCCGCAGGAGTATTGTCACAACGAGACGACGAAGGAGTGTTACATCCTGTGGCGTATTACTCAAAGAAACATTCATCGGCAGAGTGCAATTATGATATCTATGATAAAGAATTAATGGCAATTATTAAGGCACTTGAAGAATGGAGACCTGAGTGTGAAGGTGCTGCGTACCCCTTACAGCTGATAACTGATCATAAAAACCTCGAATATTTCATGACAAAGAAACTCCTGAATCGACGACAAGCACGATGGTCCGAATTTCTGTCACAGTTTGACTATAAGATTGTTTACCGACCAGCCAAATCAAACGGAAAGGCGGACGCTTTAACGAGGAGGCCGGGAGACCTCCCTGAGGGGGGGGATGAAAGATTAAAAAATATGGAACAAGTGGTTCTAAAACCGCAGAATCTTCCGGAACAATTGAGGATATCGGCCAGTGAGATGCCGGGACAGGAAGTCCCTTCGATATCCGATCTGTTTGCTCAAGCGTATAGTGATGACCCGCTGCCTAATAGAATATTAGAAGCTATGAAGCATAAAGATAGCCTGAAGGAGATTACGGTAGCAGAATGTACGGAACAGGAGGGACAAGTATGGTATAGAGGAAAACGTTACGTTCCGGAGGGAGACCAGTTACGGTTGAGATTAATACAGGAACATCATGATACCGCGTTGGCAGGACATCCAGGACGAGCAAAAACTTTCGACCTTCTGGATAGGAAGTATTATTGGAAGGATATGCGAAAACAGGTGGATCAGTATGTACGGAATTGCCATAGCTGCCAATGATCAAGGACCTCGAGGCATGCAACGTTCGGAGTTCTTCGCCCACTTTCGGTGCCGGAGAAGCCATGGGAAGATATTTCAATGGATTTTGTGGTAGGGCTACCGGAGTGTGAAGGGTTCAATGCAGTTTGGGTAGTGGTGGATCGGCTTTCAAAAATGCGCCATTTTATCCCATGCCATACAACAATAGATGCGGTAGGGTTAGCTAAGTTGTTTCTTCGAGAAGTCGTACGCCTTCACGGTTTGCCAAAGTCGATTGTTTCGGACCGAGGACCCCAGTTTGCTTCGACCTTCTGGGGACAGATATGCAGCCGGTTAGGAATAGATCGACGGATGTCTACAGCGTTTCATCCACCGACAGATGGTCAAACTGAACGAATGAATGCAGGAATGGAACAGTACCTCCGTATATTCGTTAACCATCAACAGGATGATTGGGTGCATTGGTTACCCCTTGCTGAGTTTGCTGCTAACAATGGAGTATCCGAGTCAACTAAGTGTACCCCCTTTTTTGCGGTTCAGGGCGTGGATCCACGAATGTCATTCGCTGGAGAACCTACACAGGAACGGGATCAACGACGCTGGGAGGCAGATCAGGTCCAAGCTGCGATGCAACAGATTCATGAACACTTGAGAGTGGAGATGAGACGGAGCCAAGCAGTGCAGGAAGAAGGTGCAAATAGAGGACGTATTCCTGGACCGAATATTCAGGTTGGATCTAAGGTGTGGTTGGATGCACGCAATATACGAACTACCCGTCCGACTCGGAAATTAGATTGGAAACGTTTGGGACCCTTTCGAGTACAGAAGCAGGTGTCCCCTTATGCTTATGAATTGGAGCTACCTACGTCAATATGGATTCATCGGGTACAACCAGTTTCCCTTTTGGATCCGGTGGTTGAAGATCCGTTAGAAGGACAGGTGGTACCCCCTCCTCCTCCTGTTGAAGTCGATGGCGAAGAAGAGTATCAAGTAGCTGGAGTTGAAGACAGCCGAATATATCGAAGTCAATTACAGTACCTCGTTCGATGGACGGGTTATGATTCGCTTACTTGGGAACCGGCGAAGTTTGTTGACGGGTTACAAGCAGTGGAGGTATTTCATCAACGATACCCCGGGAAGCCTGGACCATTGGAAAATGCTCTCGGAGGACCTCGAGCTTAAGGGGGGGATACTGTCACGGTGTAGATAGGTACAAGAATACTGAGGGATAATAGAGGGAGATTCCTGGTGGTGTTGGAGGAATTGTGTTACGGAAGGGCGGAGACGTTGGAAGACGCGGAGGAAGCGGTAAGAGGGTGGCGGCATAATTTAGTAAGATAAAGAAGTGGTCTGAGGTGTTGCGACGTCGGATGAGGTGGCGTGGTGGTTATGATAAGGAATGGTGGAGTGGTGTGTAAGATCATGAGATGAGATTCGGACGGTACATCGGGGCATGAGGAATGGTTCGAGGGTAGCGGACGGATTGTATATAAAGAGAGTGTTGTCGGTGTTGGAGGATTTCCTTTTCTTCTCTCTTTACTCGTTCTCTTGTATAGCAAAGCAAGTTACGACTTTGAAACAGCTTCGGCTCTTGTCTTGTCTTGATTCCCTCGAAACGAATATCGAGCCTCTTGTCTTGTCTTCCGATATCACATTATTGTTATCAATATCACCTACGCCCGATCCTGCCCGTTACAATTAGCAACAAAGAAATAATGATTATCTCTGCTAAATGATAATATCTTTTCAAGGCTATAAACTGTTACTTCCTTGTCGTTGTTGAAAGTAATAGTCATAAAGCGTAAGGGGATACTTAAGGTGCGGTGCTGCCGCTACAAAAAGCTAATAGATTTTATATAATAATAATAGGTATCATAAAAACTCAATAATAAATAAAGGTCTTCTTTCGCTGGTAGGTTTCTGACTGTTCGCTGCTAGAGCTTGTTCTTTTCATTGCCGGGACAATGTGATCTCTTTATAGTCATGTTCAAGGGACAGTATTCTTATCGCCCATACTTCCATGCTATGATTCCGCTTATTGCATAATTGCAGTGTTATCGGTGCGTCTTACATTCAACTGAATGCACCCCGTAATTTAACTGCCACGCTTCCCTTTGGTTATCGTGTTAATATAAATGTGGTTTTGAAGCATTACGCTCCTGATTAAAATCAGGCCATCCATCATATTAAATTATGTCAAATGACGTATCAGATCATAACTTCAACTTGGACATATTGCATACCCGTTTGTTTTTCAGTAGTGAGAACATTACCGACTGACACGTATGTCTGCGTAATTGCAATTTAACTGTGTTTGATCTTCGTAATGCTTTAAATTGCAATTCTTATCGCTTCACCATTATTGGCTATTCAGCATTGCATCATAGATTTAATCAGCGACCAACTGATACTATGCCCACATAGATTTTGACACGCCTTACTATGACATTGCGATGCATACGTTCTTAACTCAATTAGAACGGTTCGCTCCAGGCCTCTTATCTTCCGCCAATGCCAATAATCCCTCAGACACTGCATGCTTAGGTTTCGACCTTCTGTAAACCGGGGAGTGCCACAGATGTTCTCACCACTTAGCGCATGAGCTGCAGATCCCTCGTCCTCGCATATTGCAATAACGTCTGCTGCACACCTAATTCTGCATAATTGCAACTTAAGTATGTGTTGTCCCGCTAGCTAGGGTTTAATAATCGTGGCCAAGAGTCATGCGCATCTAAGAAGGTTTCTCGCTTCCAGTGCAGGCAACATAACTTCATCATCATATTTGAATCCGACAGTAGGAACGTATCCTCACTGCTTGATCGACAAGTGACTCAAGTGTAATCCTGCTAAAGACCACTTGACAGACAAACATGACATCGTATTTGAAGGCAGGTGTTTTGCATCCCATAAGTTACCCTATGACAAGTACCTTCTCCGATCTGTCATGTATCTTTATCACTGAGAGGGGAGAACCCCTAACAAAACAACACCCCGAACACCAACAAAGGATCTTACGATCAGGCCACGACCACAGTAACAAACGCGCAAGCGTGTGGGAACACCGTTGGCTAGAGAGATATTAACTCGAAATTGTGAGAAGCAAGTCGGAAAGGACAACGCGACTGCCATGATTATTGACGAATTGGATGCGAAACCAGGGCGACCGGGTAAAGCACCGAGATTAACATCCCCACCACCCACGCTTATGCATTCTCGATATGCTGGAGCTTCGGCAACGGCAAAGAGAAGGGAGAATGATAGGGGAGAAAATGATAGGGGGAAACGGACACAGAGTGAGCCGACAACCCCAAGAAAACAACGATGAAGACAAGGGAGGTCCGAGGGGTCATGTGACCGAGTGACCGAACTTAGGAATACGATAACGTGGAGGAAGCAGGATAATGATAGGGGTGGAAGACGACCCGGAGGGAGGGGAGGACAAACAAAGTGGGGGAAGTCTGAAGCCTCGGAAAGAGAAAAAGAGAAGGATGAGCGACCGCGACGTAGTCGGGTTGTTACGAAGTATGATGATAGCCGCGGAGTCACAGAAGTTTTTGACTGCCGCGGTGGAAGATATGAAAGTTGGCGACCCCGCAAGGGTTAGTCAGGCAGGGCTTAGAAATGGAGGAGAGTCGGAAGAGTTGCAGTTTAGATCGCGCCTATACGGTTTGAAGATCCTGCAGGGCAAGAATGTACTTACGATTCTCTTTTAATTTAGTTTGCTTTATTTTTTGGTGTGTTTTTGTGGCGGTGGGCTTGGGGGAGTAAGTGGCCTTAGGGTCCACCTTCGGGTAGCGGGAAGTGGGATGGGACGACTTTGCCAAGGAGAGAGATTGGGAGTTTCAACGGCCTTGTGCCCTCCTGGTTGAAGACCGTGGAAGTTCCAGGATGGGGTAGTTTAAATGCCATGACCACTAGTGGTCGGCCGGCTTATGGTAACTTAGCTGGGCACCTCCCTTCGGGGGTGAATGCAAAATGATTACAAACAAACAAACTGACTGCTAATTACCAACGTAAAAGGAAAATCAGTCTCTCGTTGAAGGCCAGCCAGATGGTCGAGTAACCAACCATTGGAATCTTTTGCACATTCATCGAGAGCATCAATGATGCATACCAGTGGCAAGCGTCGGGGATGTGAGAGCATGGCACGCAAAAGACCCCACATGTCCTCCTTCGCCCACATTGAACTTCCCTCCAACGAGTTGTAATACCGCCGGATATTATTGTAAAGCGAAGGTTCATAGTAGAGAAGCTGCTGAACCATCGAAAGAAGAATATATTTTGCTGAGTGTCGACGGTCGTCCTCGCTACTATCGCAGAAAAATGACAATACAATGACTCCTTTATCTTGTAATGCACTAGAAAGAAGCGTGCATAGAGTTGTTTTCCCCTTGCCGGCACTACCGCGCAGGTGTAGAATGCTCTGGCCTTTATTATCCCACCAGTACTTGTAATCGCCATCGTCCCATATCCAGTCAAATGTTCCAGGATATTGCCGATTGTTTGACGGGTAGGGCTCTCGATGTACAGAGGCTAACTGCTGCCTGCATTTGATCAAATCTGGATCAAATTCTGGTGTGTAGTTAGAACTATGCTTTCGTCCCGATAGGTACTAAGAGTTCGTACCTTTCCGCGTCTCTACCATATTCTTGAGCTCGTCGGATACACGAATGAAATAATCTTGGCTACTAACGGTGAATGTAGAAAGAGAGAAATGATTCTCGTTCCGAGCCCACTGTTGATCCTTGGAACTACCCCATGCCGCAGATTCTTCCTTCACCACCTAGTGTCTAGCCATCAGCCTGACGTAGCGGACGGAGAAATTATACACTGAAACGAACCAGTGATCCCAACCATGGAACTTTATTTTTCTCAAAGAAACTGATAATCTTATATCCTCCTGCGATCGAACGAAACCTTTCAGAAACTTCCGACCAGCCACTAACATCCAGCGGAGACGCCCTTCGGCTAATACAAGCCAAATTCTCCGGTCTCATCTCGTTTTTGCGTATCAAAGCCATGTTCAAAACGATTCTTTCCCAAGATTCCTGGGTATCCGCAATATGAGGAGTGCCAAAAAATACCTGTATAGTGTCAGAAAAGATAATACTTTGTATGTGATCATAGCGCGATGTACCACACCAAGAGTTCCAGTGGCGATTGGCAAGTATGTGTGCTGATAATTTGCGATCAACAAAGCCTAGTTGTCACACTCTAGCCAGTACCTTCGAAAGCTCTTGAAAGAATGCCTTACCTGCTTGACGATAATTCCACCAAAGCCTTGGGCTATAAAGATTATTGGACGACAAACCGACTAAATAAACGGATAATTAAATATCAGGGTATTAATTCACATCGCAGAGATATGAAATTTGACATACCTTCCCATCGCCCGCTCTATCAGTAAGAATGGCAAACAGTAGTTGCACAGCTGTGCGCCATATTCCTACTGGCGAAACGAGCTCCCAGCCGGCTATAGATATGTCTGATTCGTATGCAAAAGCTAGAACGCGCGACTGTGGGATTCGTATCTTCAAGTCTTTTAACCACAGATTTCCGGAAGAATGAGTCCAAGTGTCCTCATGATGGCCATTGACCCCATGCACTGCGATGATACTGTATATGTTAAACAACAAGTACTAATAAGCACTGATCCAAAACACGAAATGAAGAGAGAGAAGGCGACCTACTCGGTCAATGAGACGCGCTCAGAGGAACCTCCAGTCGCGTCTCCGTTGATCTCAGCGGTGTTGGGTTGCTGATCAGCTATCACCTGGAGCTTGAAGTTTCTGATGGGATCTGACATTTTTGCAGAGGAACAGCGGTAAGATTAACGGTGTGGTTCAATGGTGCAGATTTTTTATAAATCTTTCGTGAGTAGAAACTCCTCTCAGAACCCTCATAAACTGCTACACTACCACGTGGAAGTCCTTCAGCTCAACAGCTACATGGACTCCCTGTACCCACCTACCAAAACAATTGGAAACAGTGTTACTTACTAAATGGCAATACAAAAAATGTGTCTCAAATATCACATATGAACGTTCTGCAAAGTGCCACACAAAATGGTGACACAGCGTTTAGAAGCACGTCTCTAGCAGCACAGTTATGCACAGCTTCTAAAAGCACAGTTTCAGATGAATGAATGACCTGGTAATCTGGTTTATGACGCGTTGCTGTGCTAATGATAGGATAAGAATGTGCTGCTAGTAATGTAACATGCACTATCATACATTCAAATCCATATATTATGACGTAGTGATAGTTGACTAGACCCCATACATCTGCTAGAAATTTAGCCGCGTTTGCCTGTACACACCGATAGATCGACGAGTTTCATTTAGTTAAACGTTCAACGTAGCCAATTACCAATCTCACCTCCCAGGTAGAGTAGTGTTATAACGTTATTACAATCGCGCAATTTGCTTTTCATGCGTCGCAAGCTGCTCACTTTACAGCAGTTGAAGCGGCCTTCGAATGTGCTTGTTGTGTGAGTATATGGAAGCATTTGTTTATTTTCTTAGACGCATGCAGAGATAAGGCGAACAGTAAGCGGGCCAGCTAGACATGCCAACTCATATGCATCCTCTCCATCCCTTCCTCCCCTACCCTACCGCAGCCATCAAGCAGGAAGCCACAAAGCAGTGTGTGGAATGATGCATACAAGTGCTGATATTATGGGTTGGTCGGCCATGGCAAAACGTAAAACAGGTTTCTAGATCTGAGAAGGAGAATTTACAGCGATTATTTTCTTAATGAAATAGCCAGTTGAGCCACGACGGCTACATTTATATAGTCCTCTTGCGATGATCAGAGCCATATTTACACTTCTTTGGCCCGGCAGGGTTCGGACTAGCTTTATAGCCTCAGAACATATAGCTGACAAGAGCGTCAAGAGGCTAGTATCTGTATATTTGAGTACTTAATAGACGGATATTCGGGGACGTGAGGTGTGATGGCTATATCAATATCTGGCATGGGACCAGGGCCCGGAATTGTGGGCATGAAACAAAAGGATGTCGCAAATGCGAAGGGTAAGTTGCCAAACGGTCTTATTTTCTCTGGGATGCTGTCGAACGAAACTTTATCAAGGCTTTACTTAACACAAATGAAGCGTCTAATAGGTATTTCAGAAACCCCAACCCAGTTCGTGAATGTAATCAGGCTTAGATAAAGTAAAAGCACAATACTTTCCAAAGAATAATGCATGATTCCACCCTCTCAAATATTGAGCTTACATAATTGAAGCAGTTAAGATTCATCACTAGGCCTCCTTTCCTATATTTCAAGACCATATTAGCTCTAGTTACTTCATATTGTGGCGATCTATAACAAATCATATGAATGGGGAGCACTTGCCCTGGTGTCAATCGATGGCGTGGTTTCAACTCTGCCCAAACGTTCAAGTGGGTACTCCGAGAGATTATCCTTGTCGAGACCATTTGGAATAACTCCCATAGGCGGTTTTCGTGGGTCAAACTTGATCGGGTCAATCTTGTTCTTTCCACCGACGTCTTGGATCCAGCTTTCAAGCTTGTACAAAACGTCCACTTCAGCATTGACCTTGACATCGGCGAAAAATGGTTCGTCGTTATCGCGCTTGAGAAGGATCGCGAGGTATAGATGCGTTGGAATTCCACTCTTCTCACTTTCGTTCTGGCTCATTGACCATCGGGCTGTGTTTTTCGGTCCAAAGCTTCGGCCCTCGGTCGTGGTACTCCCGTAGAGGGAACCACAGTCCGGACGGACGAGGGCTTTGGTGAGCTCATACTTTGCCTGGACATCAGCCGCCAAGGGGTGGATACCAAGACCCCCGCCCCCACCCGCGCTCACTTTCTCTTCAAGTCGATACCAGCTTTGGTTGAGGGCAATTTCGCCGGACGGGGCTATCTTGTGGACTGAGGAGTTGAGAAACTTTTTGTTGTTTCGGAAATGGAAAGAAATTTTCGCCGAACTGAACCGTCGACAATGGTGAGAGCTCATCAACTCGAGCCGAGCGACAATTAACGTTGCACGTGGACCGCCGGGTGCGAACTTTCCATGGACGACGGTGACAAGACTTCCCTGAACCGAAAGATTCGACTTAATTGAAGTACGCCGGTCGACGACAGTGGAACGCTGATATTCGTTTGGCAAGTTCCGATAACGAAATGTGGAACCATCGTCACCAGTCGGCTGCAGCTCAAATCCGAAACTGAGGTCGTTGTCAGACATAGTCGTACTAACTGGCGTCGAAAATTAGGCAAGTATTCGAGGTGTTGATATCTTCCAGTATAACATAAAAACTGTAGATTTACTGACCTAAACCTTGGGTAGGAGTCGGAACACAAATAAACTCCACGACGAAGCTACCTAGGCAACTATTATTAACCCATCCACACCACATTAACGAGAGAGTTGGTTGCCTGTGCATGGCAATGCCGTGAACTTCTGGTTTCGGATGGATACGGCATCCTGTGGGTTTTTGAATAAACCTCTCCTAAATGCAACATCGCTCCAGTAGCAGGCTGGTGTGTTCGTAATTTCGTCTCTTCGTCTCTTCGTCTCTTCGCTTCCCCGCTTTCCAACGCTAGCTACCCAATCGCTCAAGATTCCCCTCGTAGTTAACCAAACGGAGAGCCGCCTAAGCATGCAGATCTAAAGCCAATTGTGTTGCCCGCTGCTACTGCCCAACGAGGTCGAATGACGACTGAACGATGGTTAAGGCGAACACCGCGACTACCAACCACTATTATCATTGTCATAGCCATAACTAAAATACTAAGAAAGAAATAGACAGGCATGTATCTAGTGAACATTAAATATAATGGAATGAGCACTTCACCGAGGTCCTTTTCTTTTCCCTTGACCTTGTCAGTTGCTTTGCCTTTCCCACGGGAAACAACACCCTCCTGCACCGGAGCCTGCCCATGCACTTGATGATGATAGATATAGAGTTCTCACTCTCTCACCAAGAAACGGGATATATTTTTTATATATTACTTGGTAGGTACTTACTAAGTAGGTAAGTAAGTATATAGTTGTAGCCGAGGGCAGCTTTTGACTTGATAGCGCTACCACCTCTACTATCAATCATCCATCCACCCTTTCTTAAAGGCATGCTTATCTTTAGTTAATTAACCTCTTAATCACTCTATCAAATATTTTGCACAGTTGAGGTAAGCTTTTTTGGGATGTTGACGCGACAGTGCGCAACCGAGTTATAATGATACACGAGATGAATACTTAAGTATCTATACTTTCGTTTTAAAGCATAAAATATCTAGAAGCGGCCAATATAAATAAAGGTCAAGTACTTTGTGCGGTGGAGCTTCACATTGCTTCCCATGACACACCACTACCCGCCAGATCCGATTCCCTTGAATTAGGCACTACTTATTTAGGGTTTATAGTGGCAGAATACTTGAAGATCTGACGATCATGTCTTAAAGGCGTTGGTACTGCATACCGTTATCAATAGAAGCACATTACTGCGGCTGCAACATTATCTAAAAGCGGCAGCGTACATCTGCAAGGACTTGGAACACTTATCCTACGCCATCGTGCCTGTATGCAGCAGCTCTTCGGTGACCCCCGACTTGCATCTACGTCAAATGCAGCTTCTTGAGCTACCCCTTGATGTGAAGGGTGGCAGACAGGCACAAATATAATCGTTACAAATTTCATCGTATTCTGCGAGGCCGGCATATAGACAGACCACATTAAGCACCTAAACAATCTTCCTAGCTATAGTACGCATCGTCCAGTCGTTTCTCAAGTGCAGGACAGCAACAATTCCCTAGAATTCGCGCCAAACGAAAGGTCATACCATTTCTCCTCTTTCTTGGAAAAACAGTATCCACCTCAGATTAAACAGCTCCGACCGCCGTAAAATCAAAGAATTCAATTACCTTCAACGCTGCAAGACAGTCAGCAGTGGTGCCGGGACGTTAGTATGCCGCCCAACAAGAGCAAGCGTGGCAAAAACTCGAACCGGGGTAGTTCCTCTAAAGCCAAGCCGCAAACACCACCAACACCAGTATCAGAATCAGTTCCACAACCGCCAAAAGTCCGAAGGGCATTTTTAGAACTCCTGGAAATGGTGGACGATGGCAAGATTGCTTCTGTAGATTTAGACAATGGAAAATTCTCAGAGGGAACCAAAACGCCCGAGTCAGAAAAGTTCTTCAAATTTTACCAGCAATTGGCTACTGATGACGAGAATCTACTTCATTATACCATCAAGGAATCTGTTGGATCAGAAGGAGAACTTGAACGTCGCATGGGCCTTATAAAATGGCTGTTAAAGGATTACCCAGCTATTTTTGGTCAAGAAAATGCCCAAGGCAGGACAGCCCTGGAAATCGCCATCGCCCGATACAACAGCAAATTTAAGATAAGTAGGCAGAAGGATCCTGGACCTAAACGCTACGAAGTGTATAGGAAATTTGTGCTCTACTGTCTGGCAGACCCTTCACTAAAGAAACAGTGCGTGTCAATCCTTGACAATAGCACAGTGTCAGAATCATCCTCAAACACGCACATTGCCATCAAGGAGATGGGAGTTGACATTATTCCGTATTTGGATCTATTTGATCGGGCAACTCTAGAACGGAAAGACCATACCGGAAATACACCACTTCATTTGGCAGTCGATGTACAATTCTGGAGGGAGGACGAAAAATCGGAAGAAAAATCGGAAGACGAAAAATCGGAGGACGAAATATCGGAAGACGAAATATCGGAAGAAGATATATCGGACGACGAAAGATCGGATGACGAAAGATCGGATGACGAAAAATCGGAAAAAAGAGTAGAATTGGTCAGAAAACTGATCGATCTCGGCCGCGAAGCGTTAATGATTACGAATGGACCGGACGACCCCGACTACAACGAGACGAAGCGAATGTCCCCGTATCGCTACCATCAGTCATCATGCCTTGAACATCATAAAGATCCTAAGGGAATCGGCAGTTGCAAAAACAAATCATGCAAAGGCGTCGAATTTATCTTGAAAGACGCATACATGCACTTCCAAGACGGCACGGAGGCAATTAAGCTCCTGTACAATGGCCACCCAGGTAAGCTTACAATTTGGAAATAACTCAGTAAATCGGGAATCCTATGCCCGGTGTCTAACAGCGTAATAGTGTCATACTCTCACTTGGACTTGTCCGAGTATACTGAGATGAAGCCTTCGCCACCCGACTTCTTGAATAATATCGCGCAGAGTCTGGAAAAAATGAATCTCGACACTATTCTGCATTACGTATACCTCCCAAAAGATCCGATGCTAAGTGAGCAGTCTTTGGACAATCCAGATGAATACGTCAACTACAGTGTTGTCTTTGAATCGCTGCGCAAAAAGGTGAAAAAGATAATTAAACTCAAAGTGGAAGACAATGAGGACCTTCCACACAGCGATGAGGAGATTGTGAATGCTTTGCAGGGTATCGATGTCGAAATCTGGGACTGGGTACAGTACGATCTCTGCTGCGACACAATAGCCAAGGCAGCCCGCAATGTCAAGGAGGTTTTCTTGTATTCTACCGGAAACAAAGCTGTCCTTCAGAGTTGGAGCAGTAATGAGGGATTAAATAAGCTTAAACATGTAACATGTTCTGCTCGCTTATTAATTCGTCTCAGCTAACAGTTTTCGGGAATCAGCTCGAAATAATCCACATAAAAATTAAGTCGGTAAGTCACCTGATCGCGCGCTCTCTAAATAATAATTGACTCTAATCTGATCGATCGATCGATGGACTAAAGCGACCTTCGTCGGGCAAATCTACTCTCGACTACGAGAAGTTCCTCTGTTCACGATTGAAGAAGAATGGCGTGGCAGCAAAAATTGTGATCAAGGTCGAAGACCCATTGTCGAAAAGGAATGGCGCCATGTACTCGGCTACGCCACCGTCCAGCGAATTCGGGAGCACTAATCAAATGTAAATGGTTCTCCTACTGCATACACTTGTAGCTGCTGACTATGTATGTTCAGCGGGTCATGGTTTGCGTGCATGGATAAGTTCAGCCAGTTCATCAACAACATACCGGAGGAGGCTGGCAATCCTGTTGTTAAGATTGCCATCCTTGATGATGGCGTGAACGCACACATGGGACGGCTCTTGTATACTGATATCGGAGGGGCGATTTCCTTTCACACCCGAGGCGGGCTTGAACATGACTCCGAGAAAGTTTTCACTCATCATTTCCCATCTACAACGGGACATGGCGCCGAGATGGCCGAGAGAGTATTACAAGTCTTCCCGAAAGCCAAGCTTTATGTTGCGAGGCTCAACGTATACGAAGAGGATGGTAACACAGCAATTACAGCATATTCAGCTGCGGAGGTAGGCATTCACCTCTATTCGCTTTAACAAAAACCGACACTAACGTGCGAACGTTTGGTTAGGCAATCAAATGGGCTGTTAGGGAAAAGGTGGACATCATATCGATGAGTTGGACAATCGAGAAAACAAAGAACAACGGAGAGGACCTAGATGCCATGGAAGATGCTATTGACCAAGCCCACAAACAAAACATCCTAATGTTCTGTGCAGCAAAAGATTGTGGATACGTGCAAGGAGACAACTTTGGCTACCCAAAAAACTTTGACCAGCCAGTTTTTTTGCATCGGTGCTACAACTGAGAACGGCACTTTATCGGAGAGCATCGGGAGTCAGAAAAGTGCAATCGATTTTGGGTTTCCCGGTGAGAATCTTGAGCCACTGTCAGAAAACTCAGGGGTGGAGAAAATCACTGGGAGCTCCATTGCTACAGCGCTGGCTTCTGGATTTGCTGGGCTGTTGTTGTATTGCATTCAGTTTGACAAAGAAAGTCGGCCAGAACAAGCGAAAAAGGACCTACAATCACACGAGGTGATGAAACGTACCCTTAAGAAGATGGTTGATAATTCGCAACACTACATTCCCGTCCCCATCTACTTTGAACTCGGTAGTGTCAGTGAGTGGAATAGGGAAGGGCAAGCAGCGTTCTATAACATCGTGAACACTATTCGCATGTAAGCACTTCTCACGGGAATGATATTTGCGCTACATAGAATGCTGACAATAAGTGATATTAGGTATATGAAATGAACACTGAGAATGAGTTCGAGGGGACTTATGTTTTTTACAAATTCGGAAATTTCAAACTAGTTTACTTTGCGCAATGCTTGAAGGGATACGGGTGATATTCAAGATGGCAATTACAAAAGGAGGGTTTTTTGACAGTTTCGACGGATTCTTGATAACGTGATAGGTCATTAAGAATCGATTTCTGCTCTTAGGCATGTCTATCGATGCATATACTTACATACATAAGTGTATACATAAGTACTTATGATAACATGTTTGTATGTGCATGCCTGTTTGAGATTTGATCATGACTGGTATCTTTTTCCCAGCGGTATACGATGATAAATGTGTACCTATATTCAGCTGACATGAACGAGCTTGCAATTGCTGATGAGCTGCTAGCCCAACTGTGCAAGAGATGTTTAAGTTGAGCCGCATGTTGGAAATTTGATTGACCCCCGCATCTGGTAACTGGAGGCTGCGCATATGTAGGGCGGCTAATCTGGTCTTGTCATTATGTGCATAATATAGGTGGTAGTAGTAAGAACAGTATCACTTCTGGATTTCTCATGGACAGTACGTATACGTACCATTGTCTGCACTTGAATAAGGAAACATGTCCATTCTCAAGATCAAAAATACAGCCACACATCTTAGTGACAAGTTACGTTACAGTAGTCATTTCATGTGATACGCCACGTGAAAACACCAATTCTTTTAAGTAAGCCTCTCCGCTTAGCGTAGGCTGGAAGTAAACCCTCTAGAACCATTCTTGTGAAACGTACATATAGCTAGGTGACGTAAAACGAGAGCTCTCGCTCCACCGTGTCGAAAGCTTCTACCTCTGGCCCCAGAGCATGGTTAAATAATGACCACGAAGAATACCAGTGCTCTAGGCGCGCCAGCGCATCAACATCGTTGAAATAAGAAAAGAAATAACTTCGTGACCATTTGTCAACAAGTACTGATCCGAATTGCCCACGGAACTACGCTTGGATTCAATCCCTCCACCTTCTTTTCTTCACTAGGAGAGTGTATATTACCCACCGCCTCTCTGTATGATGTGCTTCTCATCTGTGGGTTCTCATGAAGATGTAAACATTGATTCGCCAAACCACTTGACTAGGTACTGAAGCTTCCCCTTTCTAATACGCCTCGCCAGTTGATTCTTAACAAGGATTTCGCTTTCTCCGAGTTCAGCAACTTCCAGCGACGCAGGTACAAGCTGAGATTCTAATCTCGAAGATAGTTTATAGTCCACGAGATCGCCGTCAGGCTAATCAAATATCACGAAAGAACAACGGACAGCAGTCGGAGGCATAATGTACATCTCAATATCATTTGCATAAGAAAAAAACTTAGTTCCTTCAGCGCCGTTTCCTTTTCTTCACCGGCAGGCAACTCTCACCTGCTGTCTTCTGTATCAAAAAATTGCGCTTGTAAATCATTTGATGCCCCTATGAAGCTGTAGAAATTATATTGATTCCCAAACCATTTGACACAACACTGAAGTTGCCCTCTTTCACACACATTTTGCCAAAAGCTTCTCCACAAGGAATTCACTAGCTTTTAACGGCGGGATGCGAAGCGTCACAGATTCTGTGTAGTCTGACATATCAAGCTTCGATAAGCTAGAAACTAGAAGACATCCCTCAGGAAGCCAAGTGATATATCCTTCGACAATTGCGGTGATAGCTCAGCAATATATTCCTGTAGCTCGGGTAAGCCGATGGTATATCCCGAACATGAGATGTATTAGATCAAGGTACACTAGCAGCTAATTCTGGGGGAATGGCTTGGTGTTCTGGGTAGTGGTCTCCGGTGGTTGGTCAATCCTTGGACGGTGTTTAGTCTTTCAAAGGCTTGAACTAAGAGAACATTGGAATTTTAAGGCTCCATCGACGTCTCCGATAGGAGAGTCAGCTAGAACGCAAACATTTCGCCCAGCTAATAAGGCTGGACACATACCGCCAATATATATCACAGTACTCTCAGTCAAGATAGTTTTCTCTCTCTATAGAAGTCTCCCACCATCAATAAAAGTCCTCATAGTAGACTCCAAATCGGTTATCTTCGGTACCCAAGGTATGAGCCACGTTAGGACATGATCACGATATCCAGAACACAAAGCAAGAAACCGCATTCCCCCACTTGTCGTAGCTCATTCTCAAACGTGCATGATCTTTTGAGATTATTGGATGGTCGATCAATAGATTACCCAATCCAGCTTTCCGGGTACTCAACGCTTCCGGCCGATAATCTGCTCGACTCTAACAGGGTGAAAACTGCTTTCCCGGTGAAAGTCTTGCTGAGGGGCATGTTTGGTGTCAAAATAAGAGTTACTAGCCATTGGGTTCGTTAGCAAACTTGCGTTTACGTCACGAGAATGACCAAGAACCTTGCTGGAGGCGACTCGACGTCCTGATTCCGGCTGTCTCGCCTTCAAACAGCTTCGCATCGGCTTCTGCAAGACCACACATAAGGGCCACTTTAGGCACCGTAGCGAACTTGTTTAGACCTCGTCTCTCAGCGAGTGCCCTTAGGTCATTCACCGACACTTTGCTGTGTAGGCCTAACACGATGAGTAACCAGGGCCAAAGCTTGAGCAGGAGGACCGTCGAAATGACGTAGCGACTAATGGCACCTATTGACGGGTGCAAGTGAGAACATATGAATGCACGTCGGAGTCGAGAAGGAGTCCGTAGGATGGTGGCTCGTTGGTCGACAACCACATCTTAGTTACGGCTGTAGGACGCGCAGAGGATGAGAGCAAAAGAGTTTTGTGGGATGGCGACGAATGACAGGAAGGGATGGAGCTTCAATTAGCACCAAAAAGTAAGCGAATCTATCCGAGCACTATCTGATCTGCCCATCTAATCTAATCTCATCTCATCTCATCGTTGTCTCCAGCATCCTGTCTTTCCGATGCTCACCACATCTTTCGGAAGACAGCATCGATGGGGTAGTCTAAAGGTCTGTCGTAGACACTTAAGTACACACACGGCTCACCTGTTAAACTTAGAAATGGTTTCGCGGCATCGGTAGCTCCATTAGGTCGGAGTTAACTACCCAGCTTCCTGAAGCCGATAGCCGGAGCACGTGCGCACCCCGAAGGCGAAAGCCTGACACGTCCTTTGAAATTGGCGGCGCCGGATTTCTTTTGATTCAAAATAAACAATGTAGCTACCCTATGAACACGCGCAAGATTCGTCCGCTGCGATGCATCCCATTTCCCGTTCCATGCAAGCAAACCCAAACAAAAAAACCCCAACCACGATATAAACCAAACATGAAAACAGAGAGAAAAAGCCGACGATCCTTCGAAGCTTCCCGCAGCCTTTCCCGGACACGATTCAAAGAAAACAAGAAAAACAAACTACTGTATGATTCCCCGAATAGCTCCCAGAAAGAGAAAGGGTAGAGTTTGCTTACTGTACATCGCGCTCAAACCGAATTGAAATTGACTATTGGATAGTCCGCCCGGACAACGTTAACCGAAGGAAACCTACGGTAACGGAAATCCTCCTCATGCAGCTGAATAGCCCTTAAAAGCTTGCCCATATGCGTCTCTAGGTATCCTTCCCCCTTTCTCCTAAGTTTCAAGACCGCCTGAACGAAGCTGACTGGGTTTCTTCTGAACGGTGATCCTCCAATACCCAACTCCATCCGGCGCTCCCACGACATGAACCCTCCATTACTGTCGATTTCTCCCTCATCATCGTCTCCGGCGGTCTCTAGATACAAGCCAAGGAATGCACACACTCGCTCATACTCTCGGCGGTTTGTTAAACAGAGTTGACCAGCAAAGATGTTGAGTTCTCGAATGAGGAATCCGTTTGGCGGTCCGGGGGGTGCTGCTGAGATCGAGAGAAAGTCCAATTTTTCGAACGACGTCATATCTTCGCTAACTTTTGGCGAGTAAACATTGAGCCGGACAAACCTGGACTGCCGAATATCTTCTATAAACTCGTTGGCTTCATAGGGGCTGATAATAACCCAACAGGTCGTGCTATTGCTGCTGCTAACGCTAGAAACCACCCAACTAACGCGACGGAGGTAGTCGTCGAGGTTGTGATCACTTCCCTCGACTGTGCACGAAAAATCGCATGTGACGAGTAATCGTTCTGACCAGCCGTCGACCATATCCTTTCGTGCGGATGTTTTTCGGAAGACTTCGACGGCGCGGATGATATCGGTTCCCGGAGTCGGCTCTCTGCCTTCATGCACGAAGTCTCGAAGAGAGGGGGACAACACATGCTTGGCAGCTTTTGCAGAAACCGGAAGCTCGACCATCTTCTCCTTTTCCGTCTCCTGTGCCACTTCTCTTTCTCTCTCCTCTAAAAGGCGTAGGTTGTTGGAGGATGCTGCGCCAAAGTAATCATGCTTCTTCCGTATGGCCACAACACTCTCATTGTCATTTGTATCGGTGGGCGGGGTGGCCGAAGTGTCCTTGAAACCGTACATCTCCTCAAGCGTTTGCGATTCGCGTTCCTTTAACTCTTTGAGGAGATTATCACCATTACCACCGCTGCTGTGGCAATAGCGCAGCCATGCCTCCCGGCGCATGTGGTAGCTAAGACCCTGTGCTTGCCAGAGCGGGAAGCTCTGGGCAATGCTGAACTGCGTTTCGTTGATTGCCCATCTGAGAACGTCGACCGCTTGGATCTGCGATCCCCAATTGCGCTCGTTTGCGATTTCCGTGATTTTTTGGTGCACCTCACTTGGAGCGAAGTACATGACTCTGTGTCCTTGCCCCAGTTGGCGCATACGCATACAGGCTACAAATTCAGTACGGCCTTAACTACTTGGGTGATTGAAGAAGCATACCTTGTACAAGTTTATCCTTCGTTAACTTCGGTCCCAGCGTGACTGCTGCTCGGCTCCCGAGAGGTAGTTTCAAATCTGTGCCCCTCGTGTGTGCTTCATCGAGGTAAACAAATGTCTTGTCCAATTGCTTTGCGAATGGGGAGAAAGCTAGCTTCTCAGTTACACCATCATGTCTCTCCACTATCAGCTCGTCTTGTTCGTCGAAGTAAACAACTGCCTCATCCGTAGCCATATATTCGAGTATTTCCACAGCCACCTCTTTATTTTTCAACCTATTTCCAAGATACGTCAGCACTCCGAACATCCCGACGAAGACGAACATACAATATCTGCGCTCCCACATCCAACAGTACCCTTATCTTGCCAGACTCTTGGAAGATCATCTCAAGAAGAACCGCCACCTTGTCTTTTCCGGTTTGTCCGGGTTCGAGCTCAATGTGCCGGTAGTGGTTGTTCTCTTCCTCCAGAAGATAGCTGAGAACCTTGGCATTGGTTCCGGAGTTTTCCCCAACGTCCTTTTGGATTATAGAGAGAGGCAGAAGAAACCTATTGTCGTTTGTCCCGCTAAATCCGGTCGTTGGATGACTTCGTTGCTCTGCAAGGTCCCACCCTGAGGTCGAAAGCTTGAACGGGAACTCCCGGGCGTCCTTGGGGAAAGCCACTTGTGAGAGATAGAAGTCGATAACAGCCTTCCGATCTTTTAAAGCCGGAAAGACCGTAGTTTGAAATTCCTTCCGGTCTTCGAGATTGACTCCCTGTAGTGTGCTAATATTTTCCGGAACAGAATTTCCAACCCATCTTTTGTATTCGCCGCTCGGATCGTCGGACTTCAGCAGCCGTTTGAATGAAATATCCAGCTGAGCACTTGTAAGGCCTCCATAATAATACGAGAGACACGTGAGCGTAATGGCCATGTCAGGATGACTGAAGTCTGCAGCGATAGCGGGGGAATCCTTTGCTCGATATGGTACTGCCAGCAAAGTCGGTGGTTTACGTTTTTCGTCCAGTCCATAATCGACCTTCCATCTCTTGTCTCGGAGTATCATAAGAATGATACCATGCGCCAATAGACCCCTGATTAGCAACAAAGTTTTCCAATTCGGTAGCTTTGTGTAATCGAAAAGGGCCCCGTTGTCCATTGTCACTGCAGGATCACTGATGAACCGCAATACCAAATCCCGCGTGGCATCGGTCCACAGCCGGAAAGGAATGTTGGGGAGCTCGCCTCTGTAAATGGCATCTCCCAAGTCCTTGATAAGCCTTTGGCCAACTGACTTGTCCAGAATCCGGATTGGTGGGAAACGACCTTGCGAAACTTCTCCATCAATCTCGACGGCATCAGGAAAGACAACCTGAAGCTTCTTGGCATATTCGAGGACTAGATCCAGCACGTGTTGGACGACTATCCAACGTTCTGGCGCATGATCGGGAAGTGACTGGAGATCTAGTGTGTATATGAGCTGATAGCGAACATGTAGAATTTCATCCGACTCATCCAAAACATCTCGTGCCCTCTCCTGCAACCACGTTTGGGTCCTGATAAGCTGTTGGGCAACCCCTCTCGTGTTTGCGTCCGCGAGTTTTTCGAATCCCATAAGCTTGAACGACAGCAAGTGTTCTGGCTGAACTAGCAAGATACCGCGTGTCCTCAAGCACTCCTCGTAAAGGTTCTGTATATGGGACGCAATGGCACTATCCACCTTCATCCCTCGATAGAAAGGCATGTAAAAAATCCGGCGATTAGTCAGACCTCCGAGTTTTTGCACCAGAAGACGAAACATCTGCGTCGATAGCGGTTTTAAGACAACCACTCGGACCATTTTACTACCGTCTGCCAGTGCGGCCGAAACGATTGGAACAATAACCGAACTTTTACCCTCTCCCATATTCAGTTGAAAGACCGAGCTTTTGCCGTCAGGAGGAGATATCATCCGAGATGCTGTATCAACCTGGATGGGGCGGATGAGTAAGTTATTTTCGATCTCCAACAGTAGCCAATCGGGGTGGTCCATAGGATCCCAGGAGCTGTGGCCTTCGTTCTCGAGCTCTTTCATCAATTCTTCCTGGCTGCCAGCTCGGTCGAGGTTGTACAGCCTTGTCGCCCATTGAAACCGTGCCAATGCCAATCCATAATCCACAAGAATACGCTTCCACCCAGAGTCCAAACTCGCTGATGTCGGTGCTGCCAGTAACGAGAGTAATGAAACGGGGGTGATCCTTGGCCAGAGCCCAGCTTCGTCTAAAAGCTTTTGAGTAGAGCCGGTAACGCGTGGTGAGTTTAAGCCGTTCTGTATGAGCGCGAACATCGACTCCAAATGATTCTTGCATTCCCTGTGAAAACTCGCTATTCCGCCCTGACCAATTCTCCTATATATACATCTGCCAGAACTGGACCGGAGAGACTGGGCTTTGAAAGCATGAAGACTTTCTTGCAAGTCTTTCGCATATTCATTCTCAAAGCTACTGGAGCCGCTTCTCTCGAGATCGGTCAGGAGAGCTGCCAAGCGCTCGTTTTGGGGCTCCACTTGTTCGTCTCGGGGCAGATGTTGCGTCCCACCCTGGGTGCTAAGGTTCAAAGTCGGAAGTGTTGTGGGTGCGTGGTTGCCAAATGGGCGAACCTCGGTAAGCGATATCGGCAAAACGGGTGTATTTGGTGGAAGGCCGGATGGCGAAAAACCATACAGAGGAGCGGACGCCACAGTTCCTCGAACCCCATTCAAAGCTTGCTGGGTCTTTTCCGTATGGTTATTGAGCTGTAAATTCTTGTGCCAACCCACAAATAGCGAGGTAACTTCCGTCCGCATATCCGCAATCCTCAATAAAGAATAGTTCCCGGGTGGTGGGAACATGTACTCTCGGTTCATGGTTTTCCAAATCCATCGATCTTTGAGCTCGTTTTCAAGACGCGTGTTTTGAGAGGTTAAATTGCTTTCGAACAATTGTAACTTCCTTTCATTCCAGTCCTCCAAGGACTCCCCAAGATGTCGAGGCAAATTTGATTCCTGGCTACCGGTGTAATTAACCTGAAAAGCCTCGATTTTTTTCATTAGGTCACAATTCGGCGCGTGCCCCATTTTCAGATCATATGAAGTGCCCTCCTCCACCAGATTGTTACTCGTAGTTGCCGGAATCGTTGCAAAGGTTAGCAATGTCCATATGAGTTGCATGTCCATCGGCCCTCCGGAGTCGATTTTTTGCGCGTAAATTAGTGTCGATAGCAGAAAGATAAGACCGTATCGGTCACCTTTATTTGCTTTGCGGCAGAGGTCATGAAGGGGCAGCCACACGTCGCCCATTTTCGCCTCCAGCAAGCGACTCTGATACCCAAGTGATACCGAAGCTGTACACCCAAGAATGCACCATTTATCGAAACGCTGGAGCAAGTCGGTAGCAGTATCCATTCGAGTCGACCACTGCTCAGCCATACGAGCGACAGAGCATACCTTTGCCTCCAGGGACTGGGCATTAGCTGATGGAATATCGCGAGCATTGTACGTACTATCCGTCCGGAGGGAAACATTGGAACCGCCAAATTCGTTTGACTGAAATACTGCATTTCTCATAGCCGCTCTTCCGACCAGGTGTTGATTTGTATCATGGAGCGTGGGAGCTTCACTGTCGTCCGTTTGGAAGACCTTGAATCGGGAATTGTGTTGGTGGATTCTTACTACCGTACGGTAAAATTCATCATGCTGAGATAACGGCAGAATCTTGCTGTTCCAGGAGACATGCTGCATTTTTTGAATATGTTTTGGAGAGAAATTTCTTGTTGGTGTTAAGAATGCGATTTGTTGAAGGAGTGTGAGATCTCCACTATCCAGGTCTTTGAAAGACCATACAGCGGCTGAACTGAGGTCATGAAGAGCCTCTTCAGTTCCAGTTCTCCCGGTCAGTGAGTCCGGCAGGTGATGTGAAGTTAGTGCGTGAAGGTAGATCTTATAAAATCGACTTTTAAGGCTGGAGTTCCCAACCAAACGGCACAATGTTGAGTCAATGTCGAAAGCCTGAAACTCCACATGTACAATCCCTTCTTTACTATTGTCTATCGCTATTATAACATGCGAGCCACGGACATCTGCCGCAATCGTGCCATGCGGAACCAAGACTTTTCGACATTGGGTGCGGGTATCCAGACCTTGGTCATTTTTATCGCGTAATACAAGTCGATTTTGAAGACCGGTAAGAGCACCAAAAGCTTGATTGTCGTCGATTATCATATTGCGAAACTGTCGGCATTCCAAATTCCGGCTATCATTGATAAAGAATGCTAAATTGAGTCTGGGCAGCTTGACTTCTACCGTCGAATCGTGGTTTGAAATAGTGATTTCGATGAATTTGCTATACTCCAGAGGCCGTAACACCGAGTAAATCATTAAAGCTGAACGACTTCGGATATCGAGGAACCGTTTTCCTTCACGGGACATCTGGAATCTGCGGTAATCCAATCGTGGATTACTTTCGGAAGTCTTCCATTGGGATGTGAGAGGACGAAACTCGATGATTCTGGATTGCAAATCCATCCAATGCGCGTAATTTGCGACCATATGATGTGGAAAATCGCCATTAAGCTTCGACTCCGGTATTAGCTTCTGGATTTGGCCATCCTTTTCAATTTTTATGAGAAGCTCATTGGATTGCATTGAAAAAAATATCTACGTTGAATTAATGAGAATATTGTACTATTTTGATCATGCTGGAAAGTTTGAAATACCTGAAAGCCGTCATGGCGGTTCTTCGACTCGTACCCGCTCCCAGAACTTGGACGGACATCAAACAATTTCTGTTAACGCCAATAATTAGCCATGTAGCTAGTGGACCCATGGGGGTAAGTTTGCTCGGAATACCTCGCCGAACGTTCGAAAGTAGGTGGGATGTTCCACAAAATTGGGCGGAAGCCTTCTCATTGGTGAACCATTGATGAGAAGTTGGCTAGTCAACAGATTATAGTGAACCTGCCGGGCATCCCTGGCACGTTTCATCTCCGTGACAACCCACCTATCGTTTGGAGTGGCTAAGGCCTCCCAACGACCGCTCGGAACATGTTCCCCCCGGACATGTGCAATGCACTGATCCATTCCCAGAGATATCACCAACCGGAAAAGCTCAGGCTCAATACTCATACTAAGACGTCTGTCTCTCTCCAAAAGACTTCTCATAAAAGGGGATAGACTGTTGATATTGACTGGCGAATGGTCATGCACTGCAATAGCACACTCTACAGCCACCTCAATATCGTGATCCGAGCTGAAGATACGGCTGAGTTCAGTTTGATCGACATCATACGTTGTGCGGCATATAGCAGCCACCTGCAAAAGGCGGGATCTCAACTCGTCAGGGTTTTGCTCGATATTTTGATTCGCGGTCCTTTCTCGGTTGATTCTGCTCTTGTCCAATTTCATCGCTAGTTCGCGAGACCAAGTAAAAGTGAATTGGCGCGCTTTTCTCAACAATTCCGCGGCCCTAGATTTGACTGCCTCGCAAGAGTTGCATGACAATATGCGGGACGTAAGTACTATAAGTGAATGTGCGGTGATACTCTCCTGCCAATTTCCCCTGATCGTTTGCCAAATTCCATCAATCTCTTTGAGTAGTGCGTCTCCAAACTGCGGACTTGTAGGCTCCAGATGAGATTCTCGAATCCAGAGGTCACTGCATGCCTCTTCCTTCCGTATTTTAGCATCCAGATTTGGTCCAGCTTGCCATACGGCTTGCATCAATAAGAGAGCCACCGACTCATTACGCCATGTAAGATTGCGAGACCGCAGCTCGCGGGCAATATTGATCCACTGTAGACGGTGACCAGCCCGCAATTCTCCGAAAGCTTCATATTCATGAAGTGAAAGTCCTTCTGAGCATTTGTGCTGACTCGTTATCACATCATTAGACGTATGTGTAGTTCCAATGACCATATCCTGCATATTATGATAGGGCCCTTCAGGAAGTTCAAGTGAACACATCAATCCCACATCAGATCGGCCGACATTATCCGAAACCCAACCACATTGCTTCCCGTCATAAAGTCGATATTTCGTGCTATTATCTAGTAAAGTCTCGTTCAGACTTATCGGAAATTGAACCGGCGAAACAGGGCCTGTCGAAGCTGACCACAAGCTCAGTCGCTGGCTGCCATCATTGCGGTGGTACTGTTGTAGGTTATTAGATTTGAAATACTTGGACAACCTCTTCCCATTAGGTGTGGTGCGCGAATATTTGCCACGGGGCAGTTTGAAATCAGGCGTGAGAATGTCTAGAAGTACTTTGTAGGTTGTATCTCTCCAGACTGAGAATCCAAGAGGGCAGTGAAGCTCGAAGACGGCGACCTTCCGCTCTAGCTCGCCCATTGGAAGAGGCCACTCGTGTACTCCGATCCTCATATTACGTGCCTGGCTTTCTAAGGAACATCTGCAACAGTTGGGAGAATGGTCCTCTGCATATCTCCTCGCCCTCGTATAGTCGCATTTCATCGCCCTTGCGTTCTTCCAAAGATCGTTATATTGTCGATGTTTTTCGTGATATTCCTCCTTCTTCCGCTCCCTGTCGTGTTTTGCTCGATCTTCAATTTCAGTTTGAAGAGTTTGATGGTATGATGACTCATTGAAGAAGCTCACTGCAAATGTGTTCTCACAGACGCCGTCGGATAGTATTCCAGGATTATTCAGGATGTCGGCTTTTGCTTGGCGGTCTTGGATATACTTCTCAATTTCCCGAAGCCTGGTCATTTGACTTTTCTTTGGAAGCAAAAGGGGTTCCAGCACCCAATCCGAAATTTCAGGCGAGTATTTCTTCATCAATGTACAGTGTCTAACCGCTGCCTTGTCTAGAGCCACCCAGAGTTCCATCGTTGTCAAGAGCATTATCGAAAAATTCTCCGTATGTTTGTCGTATGTGCTCCTCGCGTTGTCGGTGTACTGCTCAATTAACTTCCCAAGTTCCTTGCAGGCTTCTTCACGATCAATGCTATCTGTAAGCCAACCATCAAGCTTGTTCTCCACCCATTTCTCGATGTCGAATAGTGGTAGACAAAGCTCGAGTCTTGGTTTGGTGTTATGGGGGAAGGGCGACAAGTCACCGGTGGGGTTTTGGATACGACTCGACTCAGATGGTACGAATTTGGAGTGGTCTGTTTGCTCAGGGTTGGGGTTTAACAGAGCTTCAATGTAACCTTTGCTGTTAGTAAGAGACAGCCTGGTGTCCTCCTGGAATGAAAGTCCATCAGGAGCCCAATGGATATTAGGCGGATCGTTTGCTTGTATTTCGTGCCATGAACTTTGCAGAAATTTGCTGACTTCGCTCACTGCTTGGCTCACCCGATGCCGGACAAATTCGGGTACACTTCTAGCTTTCAACACACGGCGACTCAGTTTGGCATTCATCACAAACAAGGAGTCATTTTTCCACTTGATCTCCAAAGCCTGTTCCAGAATGGTCGCCATGAAATACGACATGAAGGATTTGTACAAGCTATAGTTGCTCCCTTCCCGTAGAGTCGTCTGCAATGCGACTCTCAGGACCAGCCAGAGAGGAGATCGCCGCCAATTGCGAGGGTATGGAGAGTTAGTAACCGATAACACATCATCACGGATATGTTTCTGAATTCGAAAGTCTGCTGAGTCGATGGTGCGCCCGAGGCCGCGTAAGATTCCAGTGAGCATACCGGTGATCAACATGGGGTTGGCTGTATCTCTGGGCTGGGCACTCGGTACCGGTATCGTTTGTTCGAGGGTCTCGCTATCCAGTTGCTCCAACATTGAGGCTAAGTACTGTGCGAAAGATATGCTTTGAGCAATGTGGACGCCGACAGCTATGATGGGCCCTGGATATGAGCAAACGAGTCGTCCAGTGGCTGCCATAACCTCTGCAGCCGTTGGCGAAACTTCAAAAGATTCAAATATTATCTCCGCCCCGGTGTGCCGTAGTACAATTCCCGCATTCTGGGCAGTAATGTGCAACACAATGACCTCTAGTACTGTCAGTCGCTGTAATAATTATAGAGACGAGTTCATTTGTATGTATCGCACTCACCACCACGTGCCATCCCGATGATTTTATCTTTTAATACATCTGCAGATATACCACCCCTACCTCTGCATCTGATCTCTGCCACTGACGACAGCATTTGGTGGGCAACGCCGAGCTTCTCTTTTACATGTTGCTCCTCCGCATAAAATTGATAGTTCTTCGCGGCCGTAGCTAGAAGGTGCAGCAAACTCTGTTCCCTTTGAGAAATATCACCCTCATCGGATGTAGGTAACTGGGGAGGTAGGAATATATGGTTGGTAAGAAAGCTCATCAGCTCCTTATCTGGGGGATTGACTGCAAATAGGGTCAGTATTCCTAACAAAGATCTGCAAGAGGTTTGAGAACGTACGCGCCGCCATCTTGGGATCAGCGAAGAGGTTTGGCAGCTAAGGTGTTGGTCGTGGCTGAACCCTATACTGATCGAAGTAATCTGTGCTTCGGGTTGTTAGTTTAAATTCCGGATTGTACAGGTCTTATTTGGTTATCACTAGTAGAAAGCTCGCGTACAGAAAATATACCCTTAGGCAACCTGTGTATGATTTCGAGTAGAGGATTGAGTTCTTGGAGATTTGATTCCGATACGAAATGGAATTGGTGCGTATATCGATCTTTCTGTAGAATTTTCCTTAATAAGAATAGTCAATGAATGTCACAGTGCATGGCCTTCATCCAAAGGAAGGCCAAAGATATTCGGTACCCACGTGTTGCGAAGCTCGTCCAGTTGTGTACCAAAATTGCAACTCAGGCGTCTGTCCGAAAGTTTGAAAGACGCGCAAGGGGTTATAGCTTCAGCGTTTTCTTCAATTAGTTGCCTTTAGTTGGAGAAATGCGATAGATCAATGCACGTACACCTAAACAAGTCCTTTCGGTTTTACGGTACGTCATGGCAGTCTGTAAATTGCGACGACGGCAATTTTTAATAGGCCAATAAATGTGCCGGGCCAAACATTGGGTGCCAACGTTATCTTGAATGCATTCCAATTATGGCTTGCCGGTAGCCTTGCGGCAGGGGAGGCAAACTGAAAGCACTAGTATTTCATGCAACACTGCGTGATCGATGCATGATACAATGACAGATCTCGTAATTGCAAAAGACCTCCGGTTGCGAATCCGGCCAGGTTTACAGACGGACCAACGGTTGCGACAGGTTTGAGTGAAACTTCTTACACTTCAATCAGGAGAAATCAACTTTCATAACTGGGAGGCTGCTGCAGTGATCTCGAGGCAACTATTGAGATAATCCAGGTCGACCGGTCATATAGGCACATGTGAATCATGCATGCCGCAAGGCATAGTTTCCTCTTCAGAAACACCCATGCCTACCTATTTACGAATAGGTCATCACAGTTCGCGAAGTTGACCTATTTACAAATTTAAAGATTTAATACGAGGTGGAAAATGATAGGTAAATACAACATCTGCTGGGTTAGGGTGCATAGGCGACTGACCGGTATAAATTTACCCTAGCGGGCATAGGAGAACTTGACTTCACAGGCCGCAGAACTCGGGACTAGTAGTTACCTTGCAAAGTGCTTCTATAAGAGTTGGAGAATACGACCCTCACCAACTTAATCTTACAGGTGTTTGACCGGTTAGCTGGTTTGTGATCCTTTAAACCAGGAACATACTATACCCGTATACCACATCTACCTGTGTATATGGAACAGGAAATTAACTTCCCGCTGCTAGCGAGCGAGGGCCTTGAATGTTGCCAAGATACAGTACACATATATCCTAGACGGTGTAGACAATAGGGAAGAGGATGACGTTGCAATGATAGGCGAAACCTACGAATCGGGGAAGCTGGATCGTAGTTACACGGTAATTGTACACATATGGCTTGAGCCTCGTCCTTATCCTTATCGTCTCGTTGGGTCAGGCTAGCCTGCAGGACTGTACTCTATACGGTGGTGACTGCAGTATTGTAAAACAACTTGTCGCCGGTCGTGGACTCCTTGATGTATGACCGGCGATGGGGGAAGGGGATAAAGTCTAATTCGTGAGCCATTATATCTAATCTAATCTAATTTACCTTATCTCATCTCATTTAGCCATGATGTCCCTCTCCAAATCATCGTTGACACTGCCGAAAATAAACTTTTGATATTCACCATCTGGGTCCGAGCTGTTAAGAGTGAGAATAGTCTGTCATCCGGCTTTTGGTCGCTGGCGGCTAGAGTGAGAGGTTTATTTTCTATGTATTCCTCGTGCATGAGGAAAAGATACGTGCCGGCACGATCAAGGCACCCAGCGATCAGCCGGCGAGAGATGTGGACGGTAACCCTGCCCAGACATGCATATTCTTTACTTCCAGGCCGCCATTTTCACCCTAGCATTCCATTTCTTCGCTCGTAACTGGTCCATACCTATTATTCCTCCACCCCTCATTTCTAGGCAACCGCCTCATTCGCACTATGACTATTCGCCTTGCTTGTGACGTGGTTTCCCTATGCAAATTACTTCTGTTGGGGGTCAAATTGTCTCCCCTCTCCCACAACCAAATCATCACCGTCGTTGGATGACAAAACTTTTGCATAAAAACCGTAGCAACCCAAGCAAGTTGTCAGAAATGAGCCGAGTGAAAAACGGTATGTTTTAGTTACTCATTTGAACCCCCTTAGCCAATTTTTAGTGTAAGCCTTTAATGGTCATAAAGCATCACTCGAATTTCCATATGAGACCAAGAGCGGCTAGCCACAAGTCATTCAGGTGGGAGTCTTGGCCTTTCATTGAATTATTAAGAAGCAATGAGAGTAGAGATCACTCGAGGTTTCATTCCGGCAATCTTAAGGCTCTATTAGAGAGTGACCAAATGGCGTAAGGTTGTTCTACAGGTTGGTTCTATCCTCTTGTATATTGTATAACATTCTTTTTGTGTTGCAGTGTGGAAGAAAGGCTGGTGGTATCCTGAGCAAGCTCGCAATCTCAAGCGCTTAAGCCAACATACTCGGGGTAGGGAAAAGTGGGACCCCCAAATCATTTGGTGGGAGAATAGGGTGATGACTGGGAGGCCGAGGCTAGTGCACAGCAAATTTTCTGTTTGCAGTAAACATCGAGGCATGCTTTACCAAAGACGTATGTAGTATCCTTGATAATTCCCCCTTATGGCGGTAGCTAGCCAAAATGGGGTGTCCCAGTTCTTTTTGCCTACCCGAGTACTCTAAAATAACGAAGCACACCCCACTAATGATCATGCAGGAAGCTCTTCATTAGACGCCTTGATGCCCAAGTTATTTAAGAATGAACGATCCCTACATGCACGCGATAGTGCTTCGCATCCAGGACTTCCTCGCACTTAATGAAACTCGACATAGATAAAACATTTGGCGATATTTACGGCTCACCTGGGCCAGCCTTCCGGCAGGATATTCTCGAACTACGGCAGCACACATTACTACGAGATAACTTACACCGATGGGCTAATAATTTACGCTTCATCACGGTACCAAAGGAATTCGCAGAAGAAGAGGATAGTAAAGAGGAGAGGGAGGAGGGAGGAGAGGAGGCGCGAGAGGAAGGGGGAGAGGTGGTGGAAGAGGTGGGGAGAGAGGAAGGAAGCAAAGAAGTCGAAGAAGAGGGAAGAGAGAATTGCAACGAAGTCGAAGAAATATCCGCATCTGATGACATCAGCGAAGCCGATACCTGCTCGGAGAACACATCAGATCTTCCATGCGCTTGCGATGGTCGTTTAAGCTTTGAGCGGCTACAACCGGGGGGGACTGGATATTTCCGGGTCACCGACCCAGGGGAAATCCCGGACTGTATCCACTACGTAGCAGTTTCGTACTGCTGGCGACGACCGCGGCGGTCCTCTGGGATCATGCACCTAATAGTTAACCGACTATTTGTACCACTGCTTTATACAATCTTGAGTTTCACATCTTATTTGCTTTTTTGGCTGTTTGGGCAGAAGATGCAGCAAGTATTCTTGGAGCAACCATACGTCGTACGCACGACATCAGGGTTCCGCCACAGCCAGGCTCCACGCGAAATTTTGGACCGCGCGATGAAATACGCTGCGATTGAGGGCGTCAGATTAATCTGGATCGACCAAGAGTGTATCGAGCAAACTGACCGCTCCGACAAGGAATTCGGTATCCAGTCTATGGACCTAGTTTACCAGCGAGCCTCACATCCCGTAGGCTTGATGAACGCATATATCAAAACGCAGGCTCATATGGACGCCCTGCTTAAAATTGTTCTTGGGGAGCCATTCACAACGGAGGAGTACGAGAGTGCGGTTGAGGTGCTAGAGCTACTTGCGGAAGACCGGTGGTTGAGTCGTGCATGGATATATCAAGAGGTGGCTGCAGCCGGAGACACGATGGAACTACTGATTCGATGCGACCCGGGTCTAGATAAGTCGATATACCTTGGGCGTATACCGGGCGAGGTCACTGTGTCAATTGAGATTTTTATAATGGGTGTGGGGTGGATCAATGCATGGACAGGGTTCTATGCAGACGACCAACCCGAGGCTTTGAAAATGAGAGCACAGAGTGCTATAGAGTGGTTGATCAAGATTTCTCCGGCATGGATAGGCGGGGAGAGAGATCCAGAATCAAGATACGGATGTAACGGCCTACAGGCCCTCAAGCTTCTTGGTAAACGCCAAAACTCGAGGATTCCCGATAGAATCGCCATCCTGGCAAATCTTTGCAACTACCCGATTCGAATCAATACCGAGAAAGTTGCCTCTGACACTTACAGCTTCAGCACGTGCGCTTTTGCGCTGGCACTGTTCAATGGGGATATTTCATTCATGATAGGCTTTGCTCATGCCTATGGAGCCTCAGAGGAGACAAGTGCGGTCGATGATATCAATACTACCAGAAATCACAAGACTTTTTCTTGGACACCTCCATCTTCCATATCCTTTGAAAGACTGGAACATTTCGAGGAGTTGACAAATACTTATATACATTGCTTGATCGACTCGCAGGTCCTTGATGAGGGATTCTTGGTTTCAGGCTGGCTCTGGCAGATAGACACACGTGTTTACCTTCCCAGGGTTCAAGAACAGTACTCGTCTCTTTGGTCTAGTTTGGCAAACCGCAATAGATATGAGAGTGGACCTGGCAGTGCGAGTCGTGTCACCCAACAAATCTTCTGGAGCATTATCCGAGAAATGGTAGAAATTGGATATGTCAATTTGGCTGAAGCGGTCTGGCACTCGATCCGGTGTCCTACGAGCGCAGATCTGAAAGATCCGAGACGTTGGGGACCTGCGCCGGAGCTACCTACAAGCGTCACGGAAGTGATTGACCCCCAGACGCATCAGTTTATTCTGCACCAGCCTCCGTTTGTCAATACTGAATCCGATGCCTACCGATTCTTTTCTGCTAATCTTCACCCGGGAAAAGGTCAGGAATTTATCATTGAACGGGTTTTCAGGGATGGCTTCTTGTGGTGTGGAAAAACTGGAGCGCATGATCAGTGGGCTATCTTTGACGTAAGTGATTCTAGTGTTGTCTTGTCCCCGAAATGCAAGGGAATTGATATTAGCCCGCGAACTTCTTTTCGTAAAGAGGCAATCTCGTGGCGGATAAAGCAGGGAGGGCGTCGGTCGGATTCTGTTGAGATTCTGGAGGCATGCGGCATGGTCAAGGGCTTGTGGAAGATTGAGGATGTGCCGGCAGAGCGCTTTATAATATCTTGAAGAAATTAAAATTGACACTGTAGATTCCCTATTTGCCTCCATGATAGTGTACCTGCATTCCATAACCCATTTCACCACAACCACGCAACAGCCAGAAAGAAATAGGGTATAGCATTTGGATACATGAAAGTTCAGATATAGAATATTCGGAAACTACAGTATAAAATTTTTTAGGAATTGTGGTGTTGGAAAAAGGTGGTCCTACTTGTTGTTTTCGCCTAACTGCCAGGTATTTTAGCGGGGATTTGATAGTCTATAATCACTGCACAAGAGCTACTTCCCAACTCTCTAAAAATTTGTCTTTATTAACGGACTCTTTTATATATTAAATTTCATCCTGAAAAGCCTGTATATTATTTATACAATCGCCATTTTTCATATTCGTGGGGTGCTCGATTGCGGTATCGTGAAGATTTGCTACGGGACTGTACACTTCACGATTATGAGGACACCTTTTTGCATGTTCTCCTCTCTCTATTCTGCCTATAGCCTCACCCCAATAAACCGCCTTCCTCCAATGGCCTAATCCAGTTACCTAGCAGTTGCCTCCATGTCATTCTTCCCAAAACTTCCTTAGCTTGCCCCACAGTAATTCGTTCATGATCAGTGCATCCCTATTATTAGTTTTAACAAGTCGTTGATCCCTTTCGTATAGCTAATAATAGTATCAGCCCCAGCCTGAACCATCCACACTGAATTACTTACTGTTAGGACTTTTTGATCCGAGTTCTCTACTATCGTTTAAACAGTCCTCATACAGGCATTTAGGATCCACTGCTTGATCAGCAGTAACAGCCTCCCGCCAACTCTTCCACACCTCGGTCGCTGGTAATAATTGAGCTTCATCAACCCAGTGTCCATTTCCAAACTTCCTCAGCAGGTGCCCATATACATGCGTTCTTGTTGGCATTGACGACTTATTGTCCAGCTCAAGTTCAGCAAGACAACTCTTCGCAGCAAGCTCTTGTCCCAACATCACGTTAGCCTGTCCCAAGACATTCACCCCAATGAAAGCCAATTGATCCCAGGTTGATCCGTTTGGTATCACAATAAAGATAAACAGTATCACTGCCAAACTGCCGGCTCGCATAATTCCGGTCAAAAACTCCGCAAGCCTCCCACTCCTTGTTTCCAGTCCATTGCGCGATATCTCCGCGGCGACCTTCGAGTATAAAGCAAGAGTTGCGTCTTCCTAGGATAAATATGGCGTCTAGGTTATCAGGTCTCGATGTGGAAAGTGTTGCCAGCCCCATGCAGTACCTGTCGAAGAGTCTGATAATGACCGACCACAGCGAAAAGATTATGCAGCTCGAAAACCCGACCCAAGTTGTTCCATCAACCAAGACAAGCATCACTATGATGCCCGCAAAAACATGCCATGTCGCAATCATCCATAGGATGGCCAGTTTTGACCTAATCGTATTTGGTCTTTTTGCCATCGGGATTCGGTACACTGTGCATTTGCCATCGCGCAGAAGCTTCTTAGCACGAATGCTGTGCATCAGCCGCATATTTCTCAACGGCGCATTTTTACATCCGTAAGGTGAGAAATAAGTCGAACCGACGCTTTCAACGAGTGTAAAAGGCGAGTGAAGATAAGACTGAATTCCAGCAACAGGAGCGGCAGACATGCATTCGGGAAGAGATCTTCGCATGAGGCGATAATTGAACTCCTCCGATTCGCCGAGGAGAACCATAAACGAGGATACATCGAATTTCCACGAAGTTGTCATTTTGGCGAGTTGGTAGAAGACGGGGGTTTTGAGGTGAGGACCTATTACGCGCAGTCGTCAGGAGCGATGATATTAATATCGGCAGAGGATGCTCCCGAGTGCAGTAAGGGATGGCGTTTCAACTGCCGGTGAGCCACATACCTGGCATCGGCTTACTTGGATGCTGCAGATGCATCCACACCCAACCAAGGACCCAGTCCCACAATTCGAAAAATTTCCCGGTCAGCATGGCAGAGCACCCTCTAATTACGGAGTAAGTATAATATTCATGGGCGGGCTAATTTCGTACGACCTACCAGCTCCAAAGACTGAAGAGCAAAGGAAAAACGATTGATCGAACTGTGTATAAGTTCCGGAGGTTAATCAGCCCTGATCCAGTGCAATGGCGTACGACTGACTTCACAAACTCAAGAGGTATCAACTTTCTTGGCCAAACTGTGCAAGGGTTCGCGCCGATGCTAGGCGCAGCAAGAGGAGACAATCAAGAAGTCAAAGAGACAAGATCTACCAGTACCACAAAATCTAAATACTTGACACTCGAGTAAGCTGTCGAAACTGGTTTACGTTCATATCCAGCGATCGCCTGGTTGCACGTTAGGAGTGTTGGATGCATAATTGGCCGTACCTTACAAACGCACCAATAGCAACGGAAAACGACCCATACCAATAAGCCCGCATATTAGCACTATGGTGGCTTAACTGAGCTAATCAGCAGTTGCGCCACTCGTGTACATCTATGATATCTGTTGCTGTCTTTATCCTCCGCCGATAACCGAACTTCCGATTGTCACCAACGAAACTAGAAGCTACTCCTAGCTCGAAGGGATTGGAATCAGAGAATTCCCCAAAATGGCAATAATTAATCAAAATTATTAATTAATGGGAATTAATAAGGGAAAACACCTGCCAAGCGACCGTTTTGGCTATGAAGATGTCAATTTGAGCCTCATAACTGCCTAATTTCAACAAATTTTGACTCTTATGAAACTTTTTTGTTAGGGGGACTTTTTTTTCTGTTATATACAAAAGTCCAACTTTTTGAAATTCATCAACACTCCAACCAAGACAAGGAAAATAAAATGAGCAGATAGAATTGTAGAACAGAGCCCAATGAAGTGATCAATGAAGAGAAAAAGTTTTTTTGTTGTGGTTGATAGCACCGGCAATTGAGGCTCAAGCCCTCCGGTTTAAGGAGTCCCCAACCATAGAGCTCCGTTCGTGTACCGTCACCTTACTTCTGACGATCCTGACGAGAATGTGATTTCCGACGGAGCGTTGAAGAAGGAAGGTAGGTGGCAGTGGCTGGTCTATAATTAGTAGCGTAGGGCTGACGATCTTCTCGATTATCGTGCATGCATTCATGCTGTCCAAAAGACATGTTTTTCTAGTAGCTTGGATGGTCTGTTCCTCTTTAGCATAGAGATAGTCCCGCGTTCAATTCGCCGCTTCTTCATTCTTTTATTCGTTTTTATGATCCTTATTTCTGGGCGCCGTTGGTGAGCAGCATTGGACAGGACAACATCTGACAAGCCACCTCTGACCTCCTCCTTGGTGATGCCAGGCGAGCCGCCTCCCTCCTTGAATAGATATAGTAGACTAGCTATCTAAAAGTTGAATGTCTCTTCTGTTTAGCAACAAGAAATTTGAAGATGGCGCTACAGTTCTGTCTTGAGAGGTATAACTTGATTACTGAGATTGCCCCCCCCCCCGGGGGGTTGTGTAGAGATGTCTCAACTTTTACAGCGTCTGCGTAGGCCCGGGGCTAGTTCTGCGTGCATTGTGGATCGTGGGCGTTCATCGAGCACATCGAGGGACTGCACCTCCGTCATTGGCGTTCATCGAGAATGTCTCGGCGGTCGTTAGGAGTAGGTGACGCATAGGGGACGATTGTAGCGGGGGGGCTACAGTAGGTGTAGCCATGCGGATTATGAGGTAGAAGGAGGTGTCCATGGTAGTCGGCGTAATCCTCAATATAACAGGCACAGCAAAAATGAGAATCCAAGTACCATTATACGGTTAAAAATAGGTATCGTTCGCCTTTTTCTATATATCGTCAGTTCCCATAGATTCTAAGCTGGCAAATATGAAATTGGCAAGTATACGCACGATTCACTTGAAAAAACACGGGGGGGGGGGGGGCGGGCCCCGGCGCCCCCCCCCCCCGGCCGCCCCGGGGGGGGGGGGGGGGGGGGGGGCGCGGCCCGG
>Ga0307514_10000704_pt1 | contig 58000 bp, 51 predicted proteins | sample 16_EM_MG_FD_203088 | JGI IMG/M metagenome (GOLD analysis project Ga0307514, IMG submission 203088) | Populus trichocarpa ectomycorrhiza microbial communities from riparian zone in the Pacific Northwest, United States - 16_EM | ecosystem: Host-associated > Plants > Roots > Unclassified | place... | reverse complement strand
ACCGAGTACAGCATACACCGAGTACAGCATACACCGAGTACAGCATACACCGAGTACAGCATACACCGAGTACAGCATACACCGAGTACAGCATACACCGAGTACAGCATACACCGAGTACAGCATTCACCGAGTAGAGCATACACCGAGTACAGTGTACACCGAGTACAGTATACACCGAGTACAGCATACACGAAGTACAACATACACCGATTACAGCATCCACCCATGACGTTGTGTCTTCCCTTCATTCTCATGATTACAACTTCACCCCTGCATGCAGCTTCAGCTTCAAGTATACCTCCCTACACGGTTGGCTGCCATCAGGCACCTCGCCATGAGAGCTGTACGGTGCAGTCACCTTGTCACATTCCCACGTTTGTGAGTCAACCACTGGATGAATAGAGTCTCAGCATCCGGTGCACCGGCCATCCATCACCTCTTTGTAGTCGTCCAATCTCGCTTTATCACAGCCTTCATAGTGTATCACCAAACTCGGGCAATTATCGCCTGCAACTGTATCTCCAAACTCGCTCAATTGTGTCCTCCAAGTGAATCTCCAAAGTCGCTCGATTATGCCTTCGAAGTTCGCACAATCACGGCCTCCAAGTGCATCTCCAAAGTCATTTAATCATAGCCTGCAAGTGTATCTCCAAATTCACTTGATTACGGCCTCCAAGTGCATCTCCAACATTGCTCAATCACAGCCTTGGAGTATTTGTTGGTGTTCACTCAATTGTCATTTTCAGGTGTACCTCAAATTGCTCTCAAGCACCGCCTGCAGCCAGTCCAGATTTATTGTGTGTAGATGGGTAGCTTTATAAATAGATAGATGAGAATACAAACCAAAAAAAATGAGGGTTAAAAATCTTTGAATGATAAGTACTAGCTATGATTTCCCAGCACACCAGGAACGTTCCCAGTAATGATGACGTTTTTCCCGCACTGCTTTACAGTGATACAAGGTGCGCCCAGGTGATCCTAGGCTTCTCAGCACTCCCAGACATGTCGTCGGTGCTCCCAGGCTTGTCACCGGCACTTCCAGGTCCTCCCAGGCTTGCCATCAGCACTCTCCGACCTGTTGCTGGGGCTCCGTGGTGCTCCCACGTGCACCCATAGTTCTCTCTGGTGCTTCGAGGTGTTCTCAAACTTATCATAATCACTCCCATGGTGCTCCTGTACCAGTCATCAGAGATCCCAGTTACTCTGAGTGCCAGCCGGAATGCCCTCCTTCAGGTCTGATGTTCACCTGAAATTGACGCATCAAAGTTTACCCTCCACATCCTCTCAGTCACTCGTGCAGGCTTCCAGTGACTAAAATACATTTTCCTGATGTAGCTCACAATACTCAACCATTGCAGTCGTTTGACTGGTACGGTCACTACATGAAAGTCTTGGTGATTGGGTCTGTATGCACTGCATTGATTTTATTGGGTTGTGATATTACATGGTCGCTGTGCCATCCACAATGCCTTTAACTGCCTCAGCCGTGATGTCTCTGGCAGAGTTGGGGGTAATCGTCATTCTCCTATACTTCAGATTCTCGTTAACAGCCATCAACCTAATTACAGAGCAGCTTGGTTCAACAGTCCATGATGTTGTTAGTTGTGCTACCGACCAGCAATCCGTTGAGCGCAAATGATGCTACCTTAGACCATTCACTTGGACTCATGGACAACAAAGAACAATTTTGCAAGTGGTCCAGAAGGACCGACACATTATAGAAGCTGAATTGTGTGATAGATGTACACAAAATGTAGCACTGTCATCAAGTGATCAATACCTCTGCTAGAACAACTATTGACAGTGGCTTGCAAAGAAGAGATTCAAGCTTGATGACAGACTTGTATTCCAAGGGCTACAATTGATACTTGAATACACAGATTGAATACAGGAGAAGTGGAAAGGAGATATTCAAAGTGATGAATGCTCAGTGGAAATTAGTGATTCAGGGATACAAATGTAGGTATTTGGACAACTTCCTGAAAAGAGAATCACAGACTGCATTGCACCACAATGACTGGGCAAAGGTATTTCCATAATGGTCTGGGGTAGCTGTTGGCATAAAAATTGTAGAACCTTCTGCCAACATATTGTAAAATCCATCAACGAGGGGGTATATACCAAGCTCCTTGGGTACCTTCTTCTTCCAGTCCTAAACCATGTCAATGACACACTAGGTGATTCCATCTTGCAGTAGAACAATGTTGCGGTATACAAAGCAGCTCTAGTTAAGGAATTTTTTGAGAAATACATCATCTAGGTGGATGACAGGCCTCTGTATTGGTCGGACCTCAAGCCCATCAAGCATGTCTGGATAGAACTCATGTACTGGCTTTATCGGAATTACCTGGACATGAGAAACACAAATAGAGGCCAGGAGCAAGATACAGTGCAGTTGGCTGTCATCCTACGCAAGATCTGGAAAGAGGCATCTAAGGAATGTTTTGAGAATCTGTGGAAAAGCGTGCAGAACAGATTGGCTGCAGTAATTAATGTTAAGGGATACCATTCAATGTACTGAGCATGTAATTCTATTCGAATTTTTTTTCCTTACACGCACATCATTATAACTGTCTAGATACTTTGAACATTTTGTTTGAGGACAATATCGTCTTTGGTTGTGGTGTAATATTGATTTTTGTTGCTGGAGAGTGTGTTTACAACAGGGCACACAGACCAAATCACCAAAACTTTGCATAGTAACTGTACAAGTGCTCAAGAAGCCCTGGAAAGAAATATTCATCAATGTCATTGTACAGCTGCATGTGTACCAGGAAATAAGTACCATTTGAGTTGTTATGGATGTATATGCGAAGATGAGACACTTCGTTCCTCCGTATACATTATTTGATACTCAGAGATTTGTGGATATGTGGCTCAAAAAAGTTTTTTATGTTGATGGGGATCCATTGATATGTGTTCCAGATATAGAATTACATCTATCCTCAGTAGTCTGCAGTCAGCAGTAGAAATACTTCCAGTTAATCAGAAGATTTCAATGGCATTTTACCATGAGACTGAAGGACATACAGTAGGGATGTGTACTAGTAGAGAACAGTATCCCAAAGGGTTTAACCAATATCAGCCAGATGTTTGTGTGAAGTTATTCCAGGTGGCCAAATGTGCTGCAAACACTGGAGCATCAGAAATGACATAGTGGACTCTCTTCTTTTCCATTCCAGGGGTGCAGCCAGAAATAACATTTGCAGATTCAAATGAAGAGAGTCCGGATCATCAATGAGTAGATTCCAATAGCTTTCATCAGTCAACAAAGCAAACTTACAAACACTTATGAATTGAAATGATACGGATAATAGCCATTCAGGAGGTGGGTGCAACATGCTTCTGAGTATTAGCAAGGAATATGCAGACAGGAAACAGGGTGTGGCTGGATATCCAACACATGCAAACTGATTTCCATTTGCACAAGCTTGATTGGAATCTGCTTGAAATGTAAATAGCCACCTAATAGATATCTCTGTATGCTTACAAGTTGGATCTTCGTACTCCTGTCTGTATGCATCCGGTTCAAACAATTTGACTTTTACAGCCAGCTATTGACAACCCCATTTGTGGCAAACCCATGGGACCTCCTCCCCCTGCGGCAGTCGATGGTGAGGAGGAATAATGGATGCCCTGTGAGTACAATTCACAATTGTAGCAACAATGATTACATGATCATGTATGTTGGATGGGGTACAATTCATTGATATATGAAGAACCTACATGTGTTGATAGAATGCAGACCATTGCAAAGTGTCCATGAAGATATCCACAATAGCCCAGATCAGTTAAAAAATGCACTCAGCTTACACTGTACAGTAGTTGGCAATACAGTTATGATGTAAGTTACTGGGTTGTAGTGAAGGTGCCAATAACTGTGTGCTAGTGGGAGGGGCAGAATTGGAGTGACATTGGCAGACATTATCAGCGCATGAGAATTTTGGGCAGTGGTGAAAGGAAGATGTTGTATAAGAATGACAAGGTGTGAGGTGTTCAAACATCGAATGATTAAGTGTGGTTGGATGGATAGTAATAATTGTTTGTGGTGTGAAAGGTCACAGGGAGGGATTTGGAAAGTGTATTAAAGTATGAATGATAATTCAAGCATGGCTGAGTTATTGTATATAAAGACATTCTGTTGGATATTTGGTGTTTTGAATTTTTTCTCTCTTCACTAATTCTCTTGAATAGCCAAGAACTGGAAGATATTGGAAATAATGTTGCTTGCTTTGCCCTGGGTTTCATTAATATCCTTGGGTTGAGATTGGTATCTGCTGGCAATCCAGTTATGAATATCATCATTATCTGACTCTGTCCATTACATTCACCTGGAAACCGTTTATTTGGATAGTTTTCAACAAGAGTAACTGTTGATCCAAGTTGATACTCTATTCAATTGATTAATTATCAATGTACTAATGTAAAACGAGTTAACATCATTCTATGTTCATTTCAATTTTTTTCCAGCAGGTGGCAGACTTGAAATATTCCTACATTTTTGCTCACACATATCCTCTAAATTCTATCTTCATACTTGCCAAATAAAGGTGTCCGTGTTGCTCTCCATGTTTCTTCAACTATAGCCTACAACGTTTCTCCATACGCACTTGATCTATGTCTCCAATAGTAGCACCCAGAGTTATTATTTGTAATCTTTAAGTATATCTCTATACTTGTTCAATGTTGGCCTCCAAATGCCTATTTATACTTTCTCAATCATGATACTCAAGTTCATATTAAATTTACTTACTTGTAATCTCAATGTTTATCTCTCAACTTGATTTTTAACTCCCTCCAAGTGAATTCCAAGTCTACACTAGTTTGGCCACTATGTTGGTACAAGCTCAACTTTACTGAGACTCTGTATTCACTTATTTGCAGTCTGCCATAACTTCTCAAACCCCATCTATGCAGCATGTGCAGCTGGATTGAATCCAAGTTGATATATGGATAGACTTCAATACGAATTATATATTGTTATATATTGTAGCCAATCATTTTGGAAGTGTGAAATACAAATATATAAACAAAGATACATATGATAGACAATATAACATGTAGGTCCCAAATAACAACCGCTGTAAAAATCCAGTACAGAGTTTACGGTGCTTGCTGTCCCTGGCCATAGGTTTAAGCTCCATTGGATTTAAGATATCATCTAGGTCAAATTAGTTGTATTATACATGTATATCGATAACTGTAGGTATTTCAGAAGAATTGATGCACTTTTACACAGCGTATGTTATCATATTAATAAGCTTTAGCAGGTGTAGAACCATCTTGAAATACATAGATGTACTGATAAAGATGATAGCAGAGCTGAGAGGAATTGCGTATAGCTATAAGGCTATTCTACTTTTTGTTAATCTTATTGCAGAATGCGCTGGGAGAAAGCTACAGATAATGTACCTAAACACAATAACAAAATGTCTGGAAAGTAACTAATCGAAACAGTTCTACTGTTAGTTGGATAGAATATACTATCAGTTGGCCCGAGATCGAAGGGACACAATTTATTGAGAGAGGGTTACTGGTAGTCAATTTGAATGTAATCAAACAGAGCTTGAAATCAGGGAAATAAAATAGAAAGTGCCAAAGCTCCCAACAGTCAGCCCGGGGAAACCTAGAACAGACTCAAGATGATAGAGATGACTTTCAAAGAAGAATGGAGCAAATATAGCATCGCAGTATTTGGCTGAGTGTAATACATACTATATGTAACTGCACATGTGGAACATGACTATGTTTATACAACAACTATTAGTACAAATACATGGAGATAAAACTCAGAGTCGTCGCCTCAAAGGTATATATACTATTCCAAGTAGACTTAGTGATTAGTATAATCATGGAGAGTGTTGAGGCGGGCAAATGAAAGTGGAAGACTCGAATTCGAAGCACAGCCAAAGGTAATTCTATAAATATCAGCAGAAAGGACAATTGGTATGGAAATATTGGTGAAAGCTCAACAGAGATCATATTGAGTGGCATTTGTTAATTGATTTGTTTAGTGTACTAGAAATATAGTGTGTTACTGCAGATGTAGTGTTTACATCCTGGTAAATATACTTTTTTGCTCATATATGTACTCTAAATACCTTCATATTAATATGTTGGATACTAATTATCAACAAACTAATGAATGTATATTTTATTCTGATAAGGTTTAAATGCATCTCTCAGCAAAAATACTTGATAATTTTTTGGCCAGAATAACAATGTAAGATGCAATAGCAATCAATAAATTCAGCTTATATATATAGTAGTCAGACTTTAAAATTGTCTAATATTGATCTGGTCAGAAGTATATTGCAAAGATAGGTAGATATGTACTTGTATAGTAGAATACATAATTGCCTATGTAATAATCAAACTTAGTAATATTGAATCTTCCATTTAATACAATATATACAAAATATTGTCCCAATAACAAAACATAAATACCAGAGTCAAGTTATGATCAAAAATCTTTAGAGTGATGAAATTGGCAAAATCAATTCAATTGATGCTTTTAATACAGAGATCAAATTAGTGTTAATTTTGACATGCCACACTACATACAGTGAAGCCCACAAATAATTCTAACATTATTTGTGAACAGGTTTGAGTATTTGGTAACTACAGTACCCAGGATAATTCCCAGAGCATATCTTGATATCCAATTTACCAGTGTGTATAGATTGTCAGACCAGTAATCTGGACAGTAAAATGTAGTCTCAGTGCTATATTTGAATATGCTGGAATCTAATGGTACTTCCAAAAGATTCCAATCTGTCAGAAGTTACACAATATTCCACCCAATACTTTAAAATCCAATATCAATTCTTATTCAAATTCCAATGGTGTGTGAAATTGTTTCACAATATTTCAAAGTAAGGAGTTAGGGTATATGCCTGAGTATGGCCTTGTATGGAAGTATATCAGTAGATAATGCTTCAAACATAGTTGTAATTATCAAACAGTACTGTAAAGATGGTTAAGATAGGATTATCACTACAGAACAATGGTTTGTAGCGGGCTGCCTATATATGGCAGGTGTTCCGCAGCCCTGGATATGTCACATTCGGCTGTACCATTACATTATCTTTCCCATTCTATACACACCCCTTGGGGTGTATTAATTTAAACATACACCGAAAATGAAATGAAACATTCAAACTACTGTACAGTATAAGCAATGATTGTTCAGACACATATGTGCCACAACTGAACAGTACTGAATGGTAGCCATTTGCCAAATCAGGCACTTGAGAAGACACCAGCTGTACTTGAGTTACATCTAAACGTAATTCAAATCTGTGTCAATACCGTTTGTTATGAATAACACTCCAAATGTGCAAAGTCGTTCAATGAAGAGAGGAGAAATAATAGAAGAAATATCCAAAGTGACACCATCCTCCATATCTCTACCACAAGCACAGTCAGTGTCCAACTACCAAATCTCACAGCTGTAGCTTGTACCAAGCTTAGGTCATTGTCAAGATTGGACACTGCAATCTCTCCAAAATGGAAAATCGTTGTGAGAATGACATAGCAACTTTCAGTATCGATGTGAGCTTCAGTTTAATGATTTTCATCACAGTCAGTTTCAGCAACTATATCCAAATATGAAACATGGTAGCATCTCAGTAGCCTGTCAATCTCACTAGACTGTCATGTGTGCCGGGACTTGCACTTGGCTTATTGCTCTAGACAAGGTCTGTGGGCCTGACACATCAGTGAAAATTGATGAGCGGTTGGAGCTTGTTTCAGTAGTCATATTCGTACTCATTCTGCAGGAATGTATCTGGCTTGTTGTCTCGATGTGTATTGTAGCTTTGGCTCTCAGTATGATAGCCATGTGTAAAGGTCAATCATATATGACCTTGTATCTATCAGGTAAGCCTTCCCTAGTATTATCCTTCATACAGTACATATACAAGTATGGTGCACTCTCCAACAGCCTGGTACACAGTCTGGTTAGCCAGTCATGATTCCTCAGAACACCCCATCCAGGCAGTTGTTCACACGACATCTCCAGAGTTATTGGTAACACTATTCATAATCTATTATCATCTGCCAACCGGACTGATAGTTCTTTAGTATTGAGATTTGCCATCCAGTTTGGCAAGCACATTCATAAATATCACAGCCGGTGCATTGGGAGATAGGGCTTTCAATATTCCTCATAATGAATCACAGTGTTGTCTACTTGGACCGTGCCTCCGGTTGCTGAGAAATCACTGTAATAATGTCTTCAATGTTGTCACAACAGGCTCTCATGATGCCATTCTGTGGACTGTTTGGTACAATTTGAGATCATAATCAGTCTTGTTCAAAACTCCTTCAGTGGACTGCATTCTACTTCTGAATCCTAGATCATTCAAGGTTTGTCATCTAATGATATTTCTGGTTGTTCCATGGTACAACTAAGAATTCTTGTATTTGTTACACTCGTAGGTAGATAGACTTTGACATCTGCCCTATGCTTGGAACATTCATTGTCTCCAACTGCTGGTTGTGCATGCTGGTCTTCCTCATGGTATGCTTTCCACCACATTTCGAGGTGCATGTACTGTCAGTTGGCTTGGTATCTAAATTGGTGTTTTGCATATTGACTACTGGTGATCACTTTCAAGATAGACACATTGACCAATTTTAAAACTCTACCAGAGAGTACATTCCAAGGAACTTCCTTGCAGCACTGGTGGAATGATGAATGCTTGTGGTAAGAGTAGGTGTTGGATATCATTATTATAATCCCACATTTGTATGTCATAGCTCTACTTGTACCTATTGCATTTCAGCTTTGCTGGGTGCAATATCAGTATATTACGGTAATTCTGATATTGATTACCATTTGCAGCTGTGTTGCTCAGCAGACTTCTTGATACATCTGGTGGTGGATTGGAAATCCTTACCTATGTAAACTTTTCCCTCATCTTGACATACAATTGTTACTTTCTCTCAATGTGTACAAGCCTTTGCTAATCTTTACTATTGGTGTATGTATGTCACACTGCATCCTAATGAACATTCCAGGATCATAAGCACTCACTGTGAAGGTTGATGTAAATCAGATCGTCGTATCTCCTGATGTAATGGTTACTTCTCCCCAACTGACTAATCTTGGATAGCTTCACCATTGGAATATTATCGTTATTGCTCTGTGACTTGGAATGTACTTTGGGGTTATATTTGGTATCATATCTCAGATATGTACATCAGTAATAGTGGAAGTGGACTATAGACTGCACAATGCACACTTGGGCAGGCAAGTTGCTAGTTGCTAGCTCCCTGTTGACCCCTGTGCGACTTGCCACCTATTGTCATCCATTGTGCTTTTATAGAGCTCTGTGTCATGGCCTATGGACCTATTTTTGGCTGCCGGCCAGCGATAGAACTATATCTGTCTGTACTGCATGCAGTAATTGCTGTCATAGCAGAACTGTACACACTCAAACTACAAGTCCACAAGATAGCACATTGGTGACTAAACACCTGAATGATTGTCTGCATGATAGCCAGCATTATAACCTGGTTGAGAGAGCCAAGTTTCAGAGAGCTGTGCATTTAGATGAGCGGAGTGTTCCACGGAAAGCTTTTGGCCAATTGTAAACTCTAAGTTTCTGGAAGCTTTTGCCAATTAAACACCGTTAGTCTGTGGAAGCTTTGGCTAACAGACGACTCGAACTGTGTGGAAGCTGTGGCTAATAGAATGCACTAAGTTGATGAAAGCTGTAATGCTAACCATTATGTAGCCACCCTACTGGTCTAAGTGCTTCTGCTACTATAATGATCATCTCCAACACCATCACCATTGCCATTATCACCATTGCGTTTATCACCTTCACTAACATCAGCATCAGCCCTGGACTGAATACACACACATATGTCCACAATCAGTGGGATGTAGGTGGCAGATTCTGCTGGAAGATCATAGTACGAAATCTGCTTGTCCCAAGATCCAATATTTTAACTTCTGGTGGAATCAACAGCAGCAATGGTGGAAACCATTACTATGGGACATGATGAGAGCTCCTCATGGTGAGTGTGCAAAGATTGTTCAGCCAATTCGAAGTATGAATATCACCCATGCAAGTCCAGTGATGTAACTTTGCTCTGGTGTCGTTAGTACTATCTGTCATTGGGTGACTATATTTCATTGCAAAATGTCTTGTTACACAATACAATGGACACCTGTAAGCATATCTCTATACACACTAGATCATGAAGTCCAAGTTTGCATGATGAGGGCCCAACTACATCTCTTAGTCCATATGATCTCAGCCTCCATGTGTATATTCTAACCCACTCGATTGCAGCCTGCTAGGTTGCACTATCCGCGTCTCCAAGTGCATCTCCATGCTTGCTTGATCACAGTGTCGTCAGATGCGTCTCCATTCTCACTTGATTGCCACCTTGAGGTGGACATTGTCTTGCTACCAAGTATCACCTGCATCCAGTGCAGATATATGGTGTGTAGATGAATAACTATATGGGTACATTGATACATAGATGAGAATACAAACTGAATACATGAGATTTAAAACTGGTGTACCAATAAGTAGTAAATATAATTTCCAGGTGCACCAGCAGCATTCCAAAAGATGTCCTTTTTCCCAGACTGCATGACACTAATTTGAGGTGATTCTAGGTTTGTCACAAGCGCTGCAGGTGCCTATATAGGCCATTACATTAGTCTAGGGAACTCCAAGAGTTTGTTGTCAACACTCCCTGGTGTACATTAAAACTCACAGCATTTGTCCTGTTAACTCTGAGATTTAACATCCATGGGATTGTGGTCCCACACCTCTGACACAATCCCTGATGCTCTCACTGACCAAAATACATCTTGCTGACGGAACGACAAGTGCAAAGTCTTCCTGGAGCTATTGGTGGACAAAAACTCCATAATGAGTACCACACCTGATGAGATCATCACGACGCTCATCAGATAGAAAGCTAGAATGAAGAGAGAGAGTAGGTTTGCTCCAAATGCTCTGCTTGTTGCAATGACGGGTGGCACAGGTGGTACAGATGGTAACAGAAGCAAACATCCTGAGAAGGATAAGCGAGATAACACTGATGATTGGAAAGAGAATGCTCTGCAGAAGTGCTTTTATTGGCAGCAGAGAGGTTATATCACAGTGAATTGCTTCAGCAAGCAATGTGGTGATCCTCAATAGGTTGGCAATCATGTATCGACAGCATCGATGGAGACTACTTTAACACTCACAACTTTGATAAGAACAGTTGGGACGACAGCTAGCCCATATGCACTGAGTAGTAATTGATTCATGGATTGGAAATGGATGACTCACATTTCCAGCCATCAATTCATAGGCATCACCTACACTGAGTACTCTCCAAATAGGAGGAATGTGAAGGGATTCAATGGGGTCATATTGTTTGCATCTGGACATTAATGTGTTAAGTTATTTTCTCCACAACCAGATGGAACGATGGAAACAATCATTGTTCAAAATGTGATGCATTCACCCAGAATATTTAACATTATTTCACAGTTGCAGATCCTGGACAACATCATCACAGTTTTACTGTTTAATTGCAAGGGTGTCAATCTCTACAGATTCCAGGATACATTTGATACCACTGCACCTCAGATCGATGGGCAATTTATTTTGAATCAAGTTCAATAATGGAAATCGACTCAATACACTGATATTGCAAATGTCAGCTACCTGCTCGCACACAAGCCGCCTGGGGATCGATCATTGCATGATGAACAGAGGCATGTGTTATAGCATCGTCAAATGGTACAAGTTGGTCTCAAGGCTTTCAAAATGTTGCTGATAATGAACATAGCTTCAAAACCCCCGGCACGTGTCATTACAGGTGTTCGATTAAATTGAAATTGACCAGGGAACTCGTTACTCTGGATACAACTTCCACTGCAACGGAGCCTGTGCAGCTGGTGCACCCGGACAGATATGGTCCCCTGGAAACAGCAATCGGAGAACGATGATATACAGTGCTGATTCTCCACATCATCACAAGGCATGCAGATGAGTATATAATGAAGTGCCAGGTGGAAGCTATGGAAAAACTCACAGAATGGAATGCACCTGAAGAAACGTAGTCAGGCTAGCAAGTGGAGGAATTTCATGCACAGAAAGACTGTGAGTATACCTCGTGGGAGTTTATATAATATCTGAAATCAGATGTGATCTTGAAGGAAACGACTATGCTATACACACCACAGCCAAATGGATTTTTAAACCACACCAACCACATGATCATGGAGTGCATACAAGGCATGCTGGATGATGCTGGACATTTGAAAAAGTACAGGGCACATGCAGTCTCCGCAACAGTCTATCTCACAGACAGCACTCCGATGGAATCTATAGTCGGTAATATTCCATAGGCGGTCTGCCATTGATCTACAATAAAGGTATCATCAAAGCATCGCCATCTGTTCGGATGCTTGGTCATTGTGCACATGCCGAATGAGAAATGACAGATGCTGCATAATGGGGCAACTCCCAGCAGATTTGTTTGGTGGATCATATGAATAACACCGTACTCTTTCAGTAACCCATTCACAAAGATGCTTAACCACTCGAGTAATGTTGTATCCAGTGAATGAAAGCACTATACCATATTGAATATGGCAGGTTAAGCAATTTTGAAACAGTGCTTTTATTGGGATGTTATTGTGTAACCCACACCAACCAAGAAGGAATCTGAAACCACACAGCCAATGCAGAAAGAAGCAACCAAATGTTGAACGAAGGAGTCATTGGACCATCATTCACCTTCGCAGCCACTGAAGCTGATGAAGATGTCATGAAATTTTGAATGGCCTTGAGACGTCATGTGACAACTGATGGCAGCAGCCAGCTGACCGAAGACATCGGAACAGGGCTATCACAGTGGAAGAGTCTGTACAATTGGCTCATGAAGATGGTGAATTCAATGATATGATTCCCATCTATGTGGCAGCGGCATACTCCATCAATCATAGTCACAAGGATGGGATTGATGATCCAACATCTTTCAAAGCAGCAACTGAGTCTCCACTCAGAGAGAGATAGACTAGGTCAATGAAGGAAGAGTTAAATGTAATTGTGCAGCATCAACTCTTTGGAGCGTTGGTGCAGCATTCAGATGGGAGAAATACTTCGCCAGGTTATTCAGTATACAACATCGAACATCATAAAGCTGGTCATGTTCATTAATTCAAGACCAGGCTGGGTTGTGGAGGAAATCACCAAATCGAAAGCATCGACCACCAGACTACATATGTCATGATAAACTCATTGGGCCAAGCTAGGTTGGCACTCATGATTGCTGCCAAGTATGATTTCAATTTCCATCACATGGATATATGGACAGCTTTCTTTGGAGTTGACTTGGAAGCAGAGTTCTGAATGCACCCACCACAAGGATATTTTTGTTTGCTCTGGAATGGGACCTGATACAATAATCCGGAATTAACCAAGACTTTGTATAACCTGATATTCCACTTGAGAAAGTCTCTTTATGGCCTGAAGCAGTCTTTGCATGGTTAAAAGGGCACTTGCAAGGACTTCATTATCTTGATTAGGGTCATGGCATCATATAATAACTGAGGAATATTCATGCTCTGTGACCAGAAAGATCACGGCATAGTCTTTGCAGCAGCTGTTCTGTACATCAATAACCTTCTTATCATTCCTAACCAGTGCTCGACTAAGCAGATCAATGTTGACATCAGCAAGTGGTCTGGATTCCAGATCTTGAAAGTGTGTCCATCTATCTCAGCTGAACATCAAATACAATGGGTAGCAGCACTCAATCAATATTCATCAGCACAGCTACATTCGGATGATCTTGGTGATATTCAGCATGGTGGTGTCCAGGCCTGTTGCCATGCGAAAACCGCCACTGGGCTCAACATCGAATTTGTGATCAGAGTACACTGCAGGTACAATCAAGATCTGAGTGGTCAGGATACTGTAGCTTCTACGGTGGTGTTTCAGCCTCTCAGCAGCATGACAGACTAGCAACTGCATTTGGAACGAGATGTAGCAGGCTTCCTAAGATGTTATGTCAAGTTGGACTATGCTGGATCCCCGGATAACTATAATTTGACAACTGGACTTGTCTTTATCATGAGAGACGCAGTCCACTGCAAATCAAGAATGCAGAAGTCGACACTGCAGTCCACAACCAATCCTGGATGCTATGCCTTTGGTGTAGGCAGTGTGAGACTCAGACAGCAGTCGCAGCTCTTGAACAAGCAGGGCATTCTGCCCATCCGTCCCATATTGTCCCATTCACAGTCGCTTATTCCTTGTGTCAAACACAGAATACACCATGCAACAGCAGGTATACACATTGCAACAAAGTACTATTATGCTGCAGATATGGCTGGAGATGGAGAGATCCACTTGAGCTATGTACCAACTGCAGAGATGGTTGCCAACAGCTTCTCAAGGCCACTGGTGAAGCACACCTTCTTGAAGTAGCATGGAGTAGTGTTAGCAACAGTTCCGGACCGTCACTTTGGGTCCGGGTCCGGGTCCAAACTAAACCATTGCCAAATTGGCGATCCGGGTTATCAACAAACCCGAACTGTCAACTGGGGTACGGTTCAATGGTAAACTCCCAACGTATTTGAATTGGGCGGGTTGTCAGCAGGTCGCCCAGCGGGTCCATCAGCAAAAACTAAATTTGCTTCATTAAATTTAATTAGCTTATTGTACCCACAAGCCCCAAAAAATGAAATTTAGGTTTCCCTGACATATGGCGTTGCACCAATGATTCTGAACGTTCAAGGAGTAGTTGCAATCGTTTCATGAACCTCGGAAACCTCTCCCTGGAAGGTGGGAATTAATCATTTCAACGCACATATTATTCTTTCGCGGTAACAAAGTCACAATTGCAATTTCTGAACCAAAGAACACTTGTATATGAGTTCTCATTAAACCAAAATCTACCCCTGACACTAAAATCTAGGGTCCCACACAAACACCTACCAGGCTCCAATCTGAGGGGGGCAGTACTGGAGGACCAGAAGCAGGAGTAGAGCAGCGAATCCAGAGTCAATAATGGACATACCCCAGCATCGTTGCACGGTCTGAATGCACTCGACGAGCTGAATGGATTATGCCTACCGGTGGGGTGAAACAGCAGAGCCAGAAGGCAGAGAGCTCATCGTCTACACTCCGCTGCACCTCTTGGACCATCCAAAGGGAATTAGTGAGAATGAGCGGTTCTGGCTCGAGGAGGGTAGAAAGAGGGTGAGAAGATATAATACTACCCGGCTGTGACGATCCACACAATTGGGTGGATCCACGAAATCTCGCACAGAGCAAGTGAGATCAATGGATGGAAATGATAGAGTGTGTAATTCGTTGTATGATGATAAGATAATGTGGGACCGGATGAGAGTCTATCCAGTACCCCTGGGTCATCTGAGTATATACTCCCCATCACTCCGTCCATCTCCATTACCCCGGTATCTCCGTACACCCACCGTAGCTCAATGCTCTGCGAAGCTGAGTAGCGGTGGTGATGAGAAACAGATTTTCCTGCCACACCAGCCAGTCAATCTGAGTTGATCTGAGAAAGATTGAAGGGGGTCAACCTGGCAGGAGGAGGAAGAAGAGAGGGAGAAGGAGTAGAGCAGCAAATCGAGAGCCAATAATGAACGTACCGCAGTGTCCTTGCCTCGTCTTGATGTACTCGACAAGACAAATTGATTGAACCTACCAGCGAGCCAATCAGAGTTGATCTGCCACGGTTCGAAATAGGTCAGACCTGGAGGGGGAGGCAGAGCGGGAGGCAGAGGAGAGGAGTAGAGCAGCAAATTGCAAGCCAATAATGGACGTACCCCAGCGTCCTTGCAGTGTAATGATGTACTCGACCAGACAAATCGATTGAACCTACCAGCGAGTCAATCAGAGTTGATCTGGAAAAGTTCGAATTGGGTCAGCTCTGGAGGCGGAGGAAGAGGAGGTCGAGGAAGAGTAGAGCAGCGAATTGAGAGTCAATAATGCACGTACCCCAGCGTCCTTGCAAGGTCTTAATGTACTCGACGAGACGAATGGATTGAGCCTACCAGCGAGTCAATCAGAGTTGATCTGCAAAAGTTCAAAACAGGTCAGACCTGTAGGAGGAGGAAGAAGAGGAGGAGGAGTAGAGCAGCGAATTGAGAGTCAATAATGCACGTACCCCACCGTCCTTGCAAGGTCTTAATGTACTCGACGAGGCGAATCGATTGAGCCTACCAGCGAGTCAATCGGAGTTGATCTGGAAAAGTTCGATTGGGGTCAGCTCTGGAGGAGGAAGAAGAGAAGGAGGAGGAGTAGAGCAGCGAATTGAGAGTCAATAATGCACGTACCCCAGCGTCCTTGCAAGGTTTTAATGTGCTCGACGAGACGGATCGATTGAGCCTACCAGCGAGTCAATCGGAGTTGATCTGCAAAAGTTCGAAAGGGGTCAGCCCTGGAGGTGGAGTAGAGCAGCAAATCGAGTGCCAATAATGGATATACTTCAGTACCCTTGCACCGTCTTGATGTACTCGATGTGGTGAATCGATCACGGTTGATTTGCACATTTTTGAACTTAGAGAAGGTCGGTAGTAGAAAAGAAGGTTGCGATTAGGCTTTGTGTAGCGAATTAGAAAATGGTGATGGCCTGGGTGCTGGCGATGGTTCAAATAAAGGATGGAGCAAGTACAATCAGGCTTCAGGGGTAAAAATGTTTGTCAGGGTGATGGTGATGGTAATGGTAATGGTGATGGTAATGGTAATGGTAATGGTAATGGTAATGGTAATGGTGATGGTAATGGTGATGGTGATGGTAATGGTGATGGTGATGGTAATCAGGCAGCAAATACAGTTTGAGCAAATGAAATAACGTTGCAGGGGTTCAAGGGTGCTAAGAACCATCTCTAAGTGCAAAATCAGCAATGTGCAATCAGCAGAGAGATTTCACATATAAGGTGTTGTGATTGGTCAACGCAATGATTCAATAAAGCTTTCAGAAACTTGATTTAAGAAAATACAGTCGCAGCCTATTACATGATTTTGGGAAACATTGCTGAGGTCGGTCCGTGGGGTCGGGTTTCAGAAACTAATTTCGGTTTTTGCTGATGTCCATCCATAGATTCATTTTAGGCTGTCGTTTTTGGAGTTTGTGAATAGTATCTTATCAAAATCGCGTTTTCGACAAGGAATAATGTGTTTTTATATGCTTTGCAGCTTGCAAGATTGATGAATTTGGAATCGGTGTTTTACCTTTGATATATTATATTTTTGACTATCAGGGGTGTCAATAATTCCATTCTAAACGCGAAGATCCACACAATGCTTTGATTACCAAATATGCAACACCTAAAACTGTGGACACTCTGTTGATACTCATTTTCAGGATGTGGCAGAGAGCATGTCGCTGTTGTTTTTGCCAGAAGAGTCTGCCAATATCTGATAAATGAATGACTGCAACCAATCGAAACATAAATTACCCAAGATGCGAAGCTAAAAATCGTTGATGCTCCATCGACGCTTGTTCTCAGGATGTGGTAGGGAGCATGTCCATGTTGTTTTTGCCAGTACAGGCTGCCAATATGTGATAAATGGATGTTTGCCACAAATCGGAACATAAATAATACAAGATGCACTGCTAAAAGTTGTAGACGCTCCAGTGATGCTCAGTCTCAGAATGGGGTGGTGACTGTGTTGCTGCCATTTTTGCCCATAAAAGCTGCCAATAGATTGGTTAGGCATAACAGGGACCAAATCACTGTTGAATTACCGCACTTACAAAACTACAAATCTTTGACCCTCCGTTGACACTCATTTCAATGTATTGTCCATTCAATATCTGCTGCCATTGATAATAGTTTTCATGATGATTTTGAACTTGTTGGTAGTCTTTCTGACCGATTGAGACTTGGCCCTGTGGCAAAGCCGAGCGCAGTAACATTCTTACACTGTTCGCTCTCACATGACCAAAACTTATGTATCTTGCCAAAAGCTTCATTGCGCCTGCAATACATCTGTTTATCAACCAATATTCACAAGCTAGTGTTCACCATTTGCCCATAATCTATCCCTAACTTCAAATCTCGGTCAAGATACATAAAACAGCTGGTGAATCATTGACGCATTCTGTCCTCCTTTTTCATCACTCCCTTATTCCTCCTCATTTCGATTGCATTGACCGTCACTAATGCCTTTTCAGCCTGTTTCTTTGACTTGTGTATAGGCCGTATCAATCCAGAAACATTTTGTGTGGCGCTCACATCTCACTACTCTGGCCATTCCGGATCCTCGATGCCATTGTCTTGCTGAATATCAGATTCAACATCTGGTGCGCAATTGTCTTCACTGTTATTTGGATTATCTAAGTCCCCATTCCGGTTAAGCCAATCTACAGTGTCCGAAATGCTTTCAGGTACGCTATGCTCATCACTGTCGACTGGATGACGGTTGATTCAGCGGATTTGGTAGACATTTAATATTTGAGTTCATCCTCCAGGGAGGTCGTTTGCAGACAAGCTGGTGGCAAAGGAGATCTTCTGACAGTTTCAATGCAGCCGCACCATGATGTTGAAAGAGTGACCAGGATGCTTTGCCTATCTCTTCTGTGTCCAAAATGTATCCTATGGCGGTCATCTGCTTGTTTTGAACACGAGATTCCTTCTGGGTAGCAGGTAGGTTTTGGCTGCCCTCCCACATCTCCAAAAAGTCATGAAACTTGGCCATTCTGTGCAATTTTCTTTCCTCCGCATATTTCTTCATTTACGAGTCATTTTCTGTATTCGTGGTATCCAATTCTGGGTCAGTACCTGCCAAAATCCTGTTATTGGCTTGAGCAAACTGCCTTCCAACGACTTTTTCGCGAAGGGTCGCGCCTGTGGTTTTCGACTGCCCCCAGCCGTTAAAATTTCGGCCAAGGGAAAAACTGGCCTCCACTCTGACAATGTGTGATATGACAGAGAATATGTCACGCGCCAAATTGGGAAGATCGGCGTACTTTGCATGTGTTTCCTCCTGTTGACACCACCAGTCGGTTATGTCCGGTATGCAAAATGTACTGGGAATCTCCATTGGGTCAGAGTGGCAATAATTGAGATTTGAATTAATTTGCCCTCAGTTCATTGGTGCTTCAGGCGGTGAATTAAAATATAGCCTGGTGGCAGTCAAATAGCATGCTGCGCGATTGCTTCATCCGGGTGTTGTCTCAGCCACATTGTAAGGCGTTAAGTATTCTTTATTGTCTCTGGACAAATCATATGGGATATAGGATGATTGACAAGATCCTGAAGCCGTTGCAGAGGGGATGAGATTGCTGCTCGGTAAGCTTTCGAGTTTTTTGACTGGCACACGTCGATGTTTCACACAGCATTCATTCTCCACACACTTCAGAAAGGCCTCTTGGTATTGGCTAGTATAGAATGTCTGGTCCAGAGGATTAATATCCATTCCTTTGTCGCACTGTATAAACGATCGCAACTTCGAGAATGGATCAAGGATCTAGGCAGAAATGAGAAGCATACCCGTCGTGGGAGTCACCTCAGTGTACTATTTGGACAACTTCTGTTGAGCTAACTTCATAGCAAAGAACAAGTTTTCCTTCCACTGAGTCTTCTTCTTAGCCAAAGCTCGCATCATGCCATCCATATGATCAAACATGTCATTGCACACTGTAATAGGGTGATGCAATGTGACTGTATGCCTCTTCGACATCCACAGGGTTGAATATTGGAATGGCCTCAATACTTCCACGACATACTTCACAATGGTCCATTCATCGTGTGTTATAAAGAGTAGCCGGTAATCACTGTATGTTGGATTTTGAAGGTACTCGTGTGTGAATTCACGTACTCAGTAGGTGTGTCTGACCAACTGCAGTGTAGAGTTGCAATGTGTCTTCACATTCATAATTGGAAGTACCACAATGCGGACTTTGGCTTTTTGACAGTAAATGAACTCGTTTTGACAACCAGGTGTAGGCGTAATCAATACAGCAAGCATTCTCTGCTATATGAAGATCAGTTTCAGGACTTTCAAAATATCATGAAATACATACTTTCTCAATTATTTTTGCTAAACCTGGTCTCATGGCTGACACCTTATTGATTGTAGTATTGCCCTCTTTTCAAAGTCTTTGACTCTTCCCAATGTCTATGCTTTCATTCTCTCTGAATCGCTGATCGCGCTCATGGGCTTCCCAAGACTTGGTGTGGCCTTTTACACCGAGACTGCTTATGAATACACCCAAGCCCAGCTGTACAATGTGCGCCATGTATGGAATGTGGTTCCTCAACGCAGGAAACTCAATTCTGGAGTCATCAAGTGTTGATTGCAGCTTGCATGTCATCGAGAAATTTGAGGAAGAATTATCTGTCGTAATACCAAGCAAACAGTTGTCGGTAAGCTCAAAACAATCAAGCAGGTCCTTCAAATGTACGGCTACCCTTGCTCTAGTCTGTTGGCCCTTGACTGATCATCCTTGATTAGCTTTCAAAACAGGAAAAAAACAGGAGATCAACCTCATCGAAAGAGAGTTGAACTTCACCCAATGCCCAATTGCGATCCATCTAATAAGCAATGACCAACGTTATGGCTAGTTTGTTCGTCGATGTCCATCAGTCCAATGCTAAACTAACTTTCTTTCGTGACGGCGATTGATTCTTAATCGCATCCAAGGTTGGTGCATATTCCCTCCGGCAAATGTTGCTAAGGGTCAGAGCGGACGGCAGCACTAGATCATCACTTAATGCCTCATATGTCATTTGAAGCTCCAGAGTTGATTTAGCGTTGCATGGAATAGGAGACGAAACAAATCCTAACATGAGGTAGCGATTGCAAATGTCTTGGTGAAATTTGGAAGTTTCAAACTCCTTAGCTGCCAGTTTGGAACATTTTGTCTGTCATTTGGGTCAAAATGGATTAACCTGGATGTCAAATATGATTTTCCTCTGCGAACTTACTATTATGATTCCTCAACTTCGTTGCCTCTTCAGGATGGTCAAAGCTGTTTCATCAACCGTTGAACTAGTCAGTTCAGTGACCACTGACTCAGTTATGTCGTTTAACATTGCGATGTGAGCATTTGCCAGCAAGTGTGTCCGGAATGAACTGGTCGCATGATTTGATCGATGGCGAAGAACTTGATGATAAATGATACATATGATGCCAGGGCTGCCAGTCTCCTCAATTCCGCAGTGCAAATAGAATCACCACAAAGGTGCATGTCTAGAATTATTCAAAGTGATAGGTTGCTTCGAGCCTCTATTCATTGAAGTTCACAAAGCATCGATGATGATTTGCAAAGGAAAGTCTCTCAAATCACAAATAAAGACAGGTTCATTTTTGGATGAGATTATAACCTTGAGCAATGAGGAGTTCAAAGATTGTAAATCTGACATGGCGATTGGAATTGGAAACCTGGGTAATCCAACTTGAGAGACTGCTGAAAGTAACATTACAGTAAAGCAGACTCCGGGTTCGTAAATATTGACTGTACTGCTAGAAGGGAAAAAATCAGATCTGTAAGACTTTGCAAGCATAGTTGTGAAGTTGTATACAAGGACAGATTGCAAAGACTGACCGCATAAAACTCCATTTAGGAACAGCACAATGTAGTTTATTGCTGTGTAGTGTTTTGAGCCTCCACAAAGAATGTTGATGCTCCGTGGGTGCTCAATTTTAGGAGGCAGACGCGATATCATCACTAGCATTTTTGGCAGTGAAGGCTGCTGATAGGTTCATTGGGGGTTATCTGCGTTCCCTTGCGGTGAGATTATCCAGAATGCAAGAGCAAAAATAGTTGACGCTGCCTTGACACTCTGTTGGCGCTCATTTTGGGACCTGGTTATGATCTTGTCGTAAGCATTTTTGCCAAGAAAGGCGGCCGATAGTTTGATTATGAATGAATGTAGTTGCACAGCCCTTTGATTTTCCAAGATGCAAGGCCTAAAATCATTGAAGCTCCGTCGGCACTCATTTTTAGGGCATAGTGACTATGTTGTCGAAAGAATTGTTGCTTAGAAAGATGGCCAATAGTTCGGTTTTGGGTTAATGTTGCGGCGTAGCCCTTGCATTTTCCATAATACAAGGCCAAAAGTTGTTGACGATCCATTGACGGACATTTTTAGGACATAGTAGCATTGTTGTCCGAACCATTTTCGCCTAGAAATGTGGCCAATAGTTCAATCATAGCTTAATGTTGCTGCACAGCCCTCAGATTTTCCATAATGCAAGGCCAAATGTTGTTGACGCTCCGTTGACGCTCATTTTTAGGACATAGTAGCGATGTTGTGGCAACAATTTTTGCCTTGAAAGGCGGCTAATAGTTTGATATTGGGTTAATGTCGCCGCACTAGCCATGCATTTTCTTTAACGCAACGTCAAAAGTCATTGACACTAATTTTTAGGACAACGTTGCGATGTTGCTGCAACCATTTTGACATAGAAAGGCACCCGATAGTTCGATTATGAGTTGATGTCACAGCGCAGCCCTCTTGATTTTTCATGACACAATTGCAAAAAACGTTGACTTTCCGTTGACGCTAATTGTTTAGGATGTAGCAACGAGCATGTCATTTGACTTTTTCGCTATAACTCCGACCAATACATTCACTTTGGAAGGATCAGACAATGCAGCCCATTGATTGCCGAATGTGTAAGATTAAATATCATTGACACTCTGTTGACACTCACATTAATCACATCGAAATAGCCTTTGTACACTCAATAATTGTATGCAACCAACTGTATACACATTATTGACATCCAATATTGCATTCGTATGTATTATTGTTTGCATCCAGCAGTTTTGTTACCTCTCAATTTCTGATCAACTGCTATCCATGCTATCTGAGTGACAGATAAGATGGCACTATTACATTACCGCGCTTTTAGCCGGCAAATTACGGCATGTAGATAATTGCACTAGTTTTTGGTAAATATAGCTTGACTTCCTCACCTTCGCTTATCCAGCTCCTTCTCCTTAATTTCGATGACATACCATAAGTAATTTGAAATATCTCAAACATGTGCATGAGGTTTATGTGGATATTTATACAGTTGGATACATGGATGAAAGCAGGTTGACATTCATTGTTCAGATAGATTCATCATGAGCACTGACCGCTCTTTCTATGTCATGTATGACATCACTCACTTAAATTTTGTTAATATATTTCTTCAGTAATATAGCTTTCGCTTTGTTATTTATCAGTCACTTGCAGATAGAAATAGAACGTGTTGGCTGTCTAACTGCCGGAGTTGGATTGTAGAACTTTCACATGGTGTGTTCGACCCTTGCACATGCACAGACGACTTATCATGTCTCATAATTTGGCCACTGAAATCAAGAACAAGCTGACACATAGCAAAATTGGGAAACAAATCACTTTGCACTGAGATTTGACATCCAAAATGACTGTGTGCCTATCAATTCCTGTCGAGACGCAGAAGCCATCACCATGTCTTCGTCCGAGTCCGATTTCTATGTGGCGATTAGCTGGAGGCTACATGCAGGGGTAAAAGCTTCCAGGTTCCACTAGCTTCGCTTTCAGCCAAGGTGACGAATTGGGCTTGGCGGCTGGCTCCAGACCCGGTATGCTCATGTTCGACGGCAGCTTCACTGAACGTAGCCCAACATGACTGCTTCTGAGTCCAGAAGTGCATTGCGGCATTTCGGATATTCCGGGGACAATGTGAACACACTCCATAAGGTCTCGAAATGTTGGTGGTGTAGGTGTCACAGCGTCATCATCCAATTCCGGTTGAATGACTGCGGGAACCCTCAATTCAGATGTGCCACACTTCTCATCTCTTTCACCGAAGTAGTAGGCTGCATCCTCTCATCCTGGTTGTGTTAATTCATCAAGCTACATCTGCTTCTGCCAAAACATCTCCATGCGCTGCGGTACTTTTTGGCTGATTGTACCCATTACCCAGCCGGGTTTGTCATCTCTGCTCACCTTGCCCTGCTCTGCCTCTTCACTATCCTCATCTTCCCCATCCTCCCCGTGGTCCGAATTTGCAACATCAATCAGACTGTCTCCGTTAGCAACCATCATCTCCTCAAACATCTTTTTGGGCTCTTTGGTCGTCAATCCTGCGATTTCAGCATGCTTCATATCTTGCGGCACTTGCTGAACCGCTGCCTCTTCGTCTGCAACTCGCTTTCTTGTGCCAGCAGTTTCTCTCTCAACATAATCCTCAATCGATTTCTGTTCCTCTTCATTGCTTAAGAAGTGCGTTTCTTGTTGTATCTCAGCCGCAAGTTTCTTTTTCAATCTCAAGCTGTGCAATGCCCCAAGGAATCGGACTCTTTCTGCCTCCAAGCCGCTCTTGCCTTCATTCGCTTGACGACATCGTTGGGTGGACCGTGTTCTCGATTCGAGGTATCGGCTCGCTGGAAGCTGCGAAAAGTTCTTTTTCGAAGCATTGACCATTGTTGTTTGCGTTGATATTGTTGTTGGGCGAGATGTTGGATGTTGCAAGATATGGACAATATGGAGGTAAGCTGTGTCTTGTATGTCAAGGTTGGTACATTTACTCATCTAGAACAAAGCAAAACCTCCCCATTGACAGTCAACAAAACGGGAATAGTTAAGCTAACCGTACACCATGACATGATTGTTAGCGTCAGTTTCCTATATTATCCTGGGGATCATATTGGACAAACATCAGCAGATGTCTTTTCCCTCGAACAATGTCCTACGTATAGCTGACAATTATGCGATTTCGGCTGTCACACACCACAATTTATCCCTGTTAACAAACAAACAATATCGGACCGACTTATTGCACATCTCGGGGCTGTGGGAAATCCCTGCAACCTTCAGCTATATGCAGCAGGATTCATCTTGAGTATAACAAACATGTTGGCAGCTAATTATTCTATTCTGTCATGTGGCTAACTATATAATTCTCAGGACTTCCCACTTCATTTTGTTATCATCTTCCTCTCCTATTCCACATGAGCAATTCATGGATACACAATCACCTCAGCCAGGTCAGAGCGGATCCAAATCCAGTCGATTGTCAGGCGCTTTGTCAAATACGTCCCTTATAGGCACACAGCAAGAACGTAGACACCTGTTAGTCCACTGCAACGCTGCGAATGCAGCCACCAGAAATATGACCCTGGATGCACCTTTAAAAATTGTCCTTAAGACTCAAAGCAGCACGAATAGGAAGCAGCATGCAGTTCAATGTGAGTATATCCATATGGCGGTAAACAGCCGTCAATGAACCATGTAATCTACAGCGGGTGTATGTCAAAAGCTAGGTGGCTAATTTATTACTGCCCGTAACGGGATACCTCGATGGACGACCAAGACATTTCTTCTCACAGTTCATGAAATCCAATATCATAATGATGTCATCTCTGGGATTTTTGCGGACAAATTGCTTGATAAGCATCCCTGAGAGTGGACAAAACAGAGTTTAATCGCCTTAGAGGAGGCTACAGAAGCATATATGGTTGAGGTAATAGCCGCATCTCATTGTTTGAAGCCACAACTAATTTCTTGTAGGTATTGAACATCTCTGCCATAATGGCAAGGCAAGGAGGTTGTGTACAGCTGAAACAGTCCGACATGCGCCTGGCCTTGAATATGGCCAAAATGGGAAGAGCAGAGTTTTCGCAAGCCACGATCAAGGAAAGGCAATATCTAATCAAGAAACCTCGCGCTGAGGTCTGAGAAAAGAAGAAGTGGGGTGTTGAGTTTCCTGGGTAAAAAAAGGTGAGGACTGTGATACAATGACACCTGGCTATGCTTCGTCAAAACCACACGCCCGGTTGCCTTCCTTGCCCAAATGGCACAGCAAAGAATCTGCAGACACGCTGTAGACACAACGGAACAGGCATACCTCCGCCCAAAAGACTCAGACAGCCCACTCTAGAGCCGACTCAGAGCCGCCACCAGAGCCGACGCCACCTCTGCCTGGAATGCCACCCGCCGCAACCGGTTACTCTTCTGCAGCTCAACATTTCCAAATCATTAATTTGCCAGCCGGATATGTGTATTTATCTCCATCTATTCCCTGTGCTGAATCGTTTACCCTCGATGCATCTGCTCAGGATAGCCTGAACATTACAGATTTTTATCCAGATATGCTGATTGAGGAAGGAACAGCCACTGGTTAGTATACTATCTGCTGTGTGGTAATACAGTAAACATTTATTTTGGAGAACACAGTTGCCTATTGAGCGAACCTGGCAGTGATGACTAGCATTCATTGAATGGCATGGCATTTTGGAGATTATTATTCTCCTGAATTAGCAGATACTGTGAAGTATAAATAAGGATATATTTATATATACTATTAAAGAACAATATGGTGATCAAGAAGAAAGTAAATGAAAATGCTAGAAAGGCTGCCAAATAAATGTGAATGATGGACTACACCAAATCAAATGATTGCATACTGTGGATATGCCTGTGGCAAAATGAGTGTCAACGGAGCTTCAACGATTGTTGGTCATGTATCTTGGATAATCTCAGGGGCGACTGGTTGCATATAGTTATAAACCAAGTATTGGCTGCCTTTATAGGCAAAAGAGAAAGTGAAACGCTCCCTGCTCCATCATGAAAATGAGCGTCTATGGAGTGTCAACGATTGTTGGCCTTCCATTATGGTTAATCACAGTGTGATGTGGCCGTTAAACTCTATATACATGGTTTTGACTGTTTTGGTACACTTAAAGGCTCATGAATACTAAGTGGTAGCTCTGTAAATGAAATGAGTTGTTACTGTCCCAGAGGATGTGGCGGGAATCTTCCATACATATCTGCCCATCAAGGTAGCCTTATCCTTGTTTATGGCTGCTTGTGATCAAGTGCCACTCATAATACCGAAGATGCAAGATCCAAAATCGTTGACGCTCCATTGACACTCATTTTTAAGATGGGGTAGGGAGCGTATAGCTTTCTCTTTTCACAATAACGGCGGCCAATACTTTGTTTATGACAGTATTCAACCAGTCGCCCCCTCCACAACTACCCAACATATGTGACCAACAATTGTTGAAGCTCCGTTTACGGTGATTTTCAGAATGTGGTAGGGTGCGTCTCTCTATTGGTCTTGAACATTAAGGCGGCCAATACATCGAAAATGAGCTGTGATGTACCACTGTCAATATTTTACAATTAACAGTAGCATATCTGAATGCGACCATAAATGTGAAACCTGAAATGCAGAACAGGAGATTGGAACCGATGGGTCTAGCCCAACCCGGCAAAACCCGTGGGTTGACAGGCCCAGGTCTGGGTTTGGCCCAGCAAGATGCAGCAGGTCGGGTTTTTGGACGGGTCTGGAAACAAACCTACCCATTTTTGCAGTCCAAATACGGACCACTGGTAAGTTACCCGGACCCGTTGCTAACACTAGTGTGGAGCGCTTGGAATGATTGAGATCAAACTCCCCAATGATCTCAGTATAGAAATCAGTGATGATATTGGACATAGTCTTGGTAATGGCTGTGGGTATGGGCTCAGAATTGGTGCCGGAATCGGCGTTGGAATTCGAAACGGCAACAGGTATGTGTTCAAATGGTCACTTCTTTCAGCAAATATGTCTTGAAAAGATTCAAGAAGATTGATTGGCTCCTCAGCAACTTCGTTTACTGTGTGTGTTTGAAATGGATATGATAGCCATCATGGAAAAGTGTTGAGCTGACTGGGAATACAGATATTAATACCCCATGGACTATATTGTCACTTGCCTGTTTTGTAGTTAGCACCAGTAGTCACCAATCAACATTATGTAAATGAGACATGTTCCGATACACCACTCAATAGACACATCTTCGCATACGCTCGCACGCAGTTGACTATCTGAGCATACGCCACCATACGTCAATGATATGTTTGACTCTATAGAATCTGTCAATGTCCTGAATTCAGCCACCATACCCAACCCGCCTCTTGTCTCCATCCTTTTATCTCCCACCTGCTGGTTTCTGGCGCTGCCAACTGAACCAGCTGCTGAGTCAAGCACCCAGGACCATTCATGTGAGTATATAGTCCAGTGAGATTAGAAGTGTCTTGTATCATTAGAGTATACTTGGGAGTGTTGTTAAGAGTGTGCTTGAGAGCATCTTGAGAGTGTTCTGGAGAGTGTACAGTCAGAAGTGCTAGGAGTATGCTGTTGACTGAAATTTCTAGTATCCTGGAGGGCAGTTCAGGGAGTGTACATGAGAACGTAATTGGAGATATAGTGCGGAGTGTAGTAGAAGTGCATTGTTGATCATTGTGACAGTGTACTTTGCTGTGAATAATGAAGCAGGCTGGAAGAGTCATTGAGTCGGTATGGGAGTGTACTTGAGAGTGCACTCAGGAGTGTGCTTAAGATAGAGTTGAGAACTTAACATAATATTGCAGGTTACTGACCATGACCAGGATCCTGATCACCCATGAATACCATCTATTCTCTGACATGTACTTTGGCCGCCCTCCCAGACCTTCTAACATTTAGGGGTTGCCTTGCAACCTCTTTGCCCTTCTTTCCACTGCTTTCAGTACTTTCTGAATGTTGCTCTCCTTTTGTATCTACAAAGTTGTTTGTTTCCTCCTTTTTATTCTCTTCAAACTTACTACTAGATTTCTGCTCCTCCTCCTGCCTTTCCTCCCTATCACAACTAACAATTCCACGCACATTCTTTACCCTTGTTGTCTTCATTTCTGTGCATTTGGGGCCACTAGAACGTGCCACCTTTGTTGCAGCAGCCTCGAACCACTTTTTTGATTTTGTAGCTTTTTTAGCCTCAATTGCATCTCACTCCTCTTGCAGATATACCATATCCTCTGCAGTAATCACTCTGGCTTTTGTAAGGTGGCATTGACCTTTTGCTGCAGCTGCGGAGGTGTCTTCGGCTCCAGAATGCAAGTCAGTGGTCATTTCCACCCCCAAGTCCGTATCTGGAAGACCACTCTGTTCCGTTCTGCCCAGCTGGCCAATTTAGCTTGTCAACGTGAGAGAAGAAGGTGACTGGCAGGTGATAATGAGGCATGCACTGCGTGCTAGTCCGCCAACAATTCTGCATTGTGTTGACATAATGGTAGAAGGGTCTGAGTAGATACTAATGTTGAAATAGTGATGCTAGAGAAACTAGATTGTATTCTATCTAAGTGGGCTACAAGGCCAATATATATGAAATTGCAAGTATGGCTGAATGTCATCAGCCCATATCAGAGTCAACAGTAACCTCCAGCCAAACAAAACATCACTATCTTCAGCCATTGAACACATTATCATCTCTCGCCATACATGTTGCAACTCCAGCTAACACCTGCAAATTTAATACTTTCTCGCTTGCTTGACTCCGTGGGGAAAGAAAGAAAATGAAATGAAACAGAGCAAATCCCATGGTGGCTTCCTGAAAACCCTGTAAAGGTGGGCAGGGAAAGAGTACAACCATAGCCTGCGAATGGCCCTCAATAAAGAAACAAACAAACAAATCCACGTACCCACAAGAACCATTAAATAACCTTCAGACCAACTTTAAATCCAATCATCAAGCCAACCATCAAGCGACTATCCGTGATATTTGTCCTTCCACTCATGACTCATTATTGGTCGGAGTATTGGTTGTCAGCATATTTTGTAGCCCATGGTGATTGTCAATCGTACACGGCATATCTATTCAATCAGCATCTAACAATGTCGTTATACTCCAAATGTATTGATGTGCGCTGGTGCTCATCCGAGGCCTCATAGAGTGCTTTGGGATGCTTCATACATGATTGGAATTCATCTTGTGATATCAGACATATCGGTAGTCATTAGGATTTGGCATTCACTGGTAGTAGCTTCTCAGTAATATCGTTCGGAATATAGCATCAGCAACCTTCCTGTTGAACTTCTGGTAGTCATCTCCATAGACTGCGTCTTGGTGGGCAATTCTGTGGGCAACTCAGTTGATAATGTGGTTGACTTCTGGCTACTTCTATGAGCTTTTCCTTTGATTCTTTTCCACTGATATTTTCCAGTGGGTTTTTCCAGTAATCTTATCCTGTGATCTTCTCCCCCAGATACTTGTCTGCCAGTGAAGGTTCATTGCACCAATGATGACTTATTTATAATTCAATTGTTCATTACCATCGTGATGCAGCAGCAGTTCACTTGGTATGCTGAATCATAAACGTAATCTTTCAGTGATTCAACACATTATTTGGTTTGGTATCTATTTCATCTACAGACAATCTTTTGTCACATTTGGTATGTTTTTAGTGAACCTCTGTGCAGTCATCTTGGTACCCAGCTTTGGGAGAATATCCATTGCCCTCTTGGTAGACAGTTTGTATACCTATGATTAGCTGCATGGGCATTGCACTCAGTATGGCATGCGGCCATTGTTTAGTCATCCTTCTGTATACAATTGAGAACTGATCCCCTGTAGTGGCTCTGACCAGTCGGGCTCATTGTAATTTGCTTGCTCCATCATGTTGTGAAGCTTTTCCGCAATGATGTCGAATGTGGTGTGCTCTTGGTAAGGTTATGTACTGGTTATTTTTGATTCCATTCGCAATCTATTTGGTAGCCATATTGCAGTCGATCTATATCTTTTTCAGAGCATGTTTGGGAGTCATATTTGTACTCAATTGCAATTATTATAGTACTAAATCAAGATTGATATTGGGAAGTGCAAAAAGTTCACACACTCTTTGTAAAAGCAAATAGAACTCATATGGCTTTCATTGCATTGCCTTCATTGTTGATCTTTCTAGCTTGATTGATTGAGTCCAGTAATTGATACATTAAGTCTGGCAAATACTTCAAATGCATTAGAGCCTTCTGGCAGAGCGATGTAGAAATTGTCATCAAGTTTATTCTGTCATGATGTAGTGTCTATATTGTTAGCTTGTCAATAGGCATATAAGTCATGGTGAATTTTATTTGCATGTAGATTGCCAGCTTTGAACAATTCAAATGCAGGTAAACATCATATCATCACAACATCAGAGACCTGAATTGATCCGAGTTGTGGCTTGTCGTGGTAGCAGCCATGATCTGTGTTCAATTGTAGTATTAACTTCTTGCTCATGGCAGAGGCTTGGAAGGCAGTATCATTTGTGTGGTGGAGATGTCAACTATAATTGACAGCTTCAATTGACACCAGTGGTGCAACCTCATCATCAGAAGGACGTAATCGCACACCTCTACATGCAGAGAGCCTTCGAAGGCTTGTTATCATCAGGCAGTGAGTGGTAGCCATTTGTAACAATATCATAAGTATGGCCATGGGTTCTATACCTGTTTGACTGGTTCCACCGTAGTCATGGTGGTATCCATCTGCACCCTGTGCATTGTCTGGTACACAGACTTATCTATCTACGATATCTATACAGTCATTGAGAAATCCATCCCTGATTTCTGTGCAGATATTGAGACATCCATGTCAATGACTTCTAGTATGTGCTAATTTGTGTTGTTCATGACTGGCTTTGCCTGAATCACTGCTTGTGGTATACAGAACCCCCGTGATCGGTGCTTGGCAGCTATTGCATTCAGTTACACGTTTGATTGTGAATCAAACATCAAATGGCTGTTGGGTGCATGTGTGTGCCAGGTGTTCGTGACTTCATCTCAGTTTGAGAGATTGTAAGTGATCTCCAAAAGCGCTTGTTGCCATCGGTGGACTGTCTGTGTGTGAGTAATACAGTAACTGCTGGTGCTGTGGTTGATATAAGTGGACATGTTGAGATTGGCAAGCTAACTGTACTTGGTAGCTTTGCATACTATTGCTGAGTCTTTATAGATCCACACAATTTGTGGGGTTCCTCATGGCTGGGTAGCCTATCACATGCTCATACCCTCTTCTGGCACTGCTCAAGCCAGACCTGCTCAGTTTTAATAATCACGTTTGAATGCTGTGAGGTGTGGGGCAGATTGTTAATGATAGGGTCTCTGCCTTCTAGTTGGTTCTTTTCATCATGCTGCTCCCCCATAATACCCCATAGTGGGCCTCATTTAGTTAAATAATAGAGAGCAGTAATTGTCAAAATGTGGGTGTATATCCCTCAAGAGATCAATTTTGTAGTCCTGTGTGATATAGGTTGTAACAGTGTCATGATAGATGAGCAATTAAGGCGTTAAAGGTTATCGTGGTGGCTGCAGTGGCAGCAGCTGCATGTTTCATGAGGTGTGGTAGATTCGTTGATCATATTGGTGGTATTCTTGAAATAGCTTCCATGAGATTTTGAGGTAACAGCAAACTGAAAATGTTGAATCTAAAAGTGTCTTATATGCTTGGTGGTGAGAAATGTACTGTTGGAGTGGGCATTGTAGGCTTGGTGCCATGGAGAGGGCACTTTTCCATACAGTGGTGAGTGTATTATGGAGGTTCAGTGGTAAATGTATTTGTAGATTGCAATTGGTATATTTGGAAGTGTATGTGCTCAGGGAAAAATAACCTTACCCAATGTGTAACTTATTGAGCAGCTGGTATTGGGACAGTGATACATAGCATATTTGATGCGTCTCACTATCAGGGCCAATGGGCCTGCGCATTAACTAGATTACCATGGGACTGATGCGATTATGTGTACTTGATACTATACATCATGCTGCATTCAACAAAACTGACATCTGAGCTTCATTGCACCCTCCCAAGTACGATCTGAAGTGAACTACTGATTGCACTCCATTGTATACACCCAGTCTGCTTGAGTTATGTGCCCAGGACAGTTCTCAAGATGCTTTCGAGTACACTCTGAGTACGCTCCCTAGTACACCACTGAGTACTTCCTCAAGTAAACTCCCAAATGCACTCGATGACACTCCCTGCCTGCTAGACTATACGCTCCAAAGTAAGCTCTCAAGACACTCCCAAGTACACCTCAGAGTTCATTTCCAGGTACACTCCTGAGTATGCTTCCAAGGATGCTCCCAATTGCCCTCGATGGGACACTCCCAGCCTGCTTGACTATACACTCCCAAGCATGCTCTTAAGGACTCTTCCAATTGCACTCGATGACACACTCCCAGCCAACTTGGCTTTACGCTCCCAAGTTCACTCTCAGGAGGTAAGAAACCCCCAATTTCACTTAAATATATGCTACAATTTTTGCTCCTGGGTGCTCGATCTAGAGAATTGCTGAGTTGCAGGTGTCATGCACTGGGTGGCGGGTGGTGGGTGGCATATCATGGGTGAAATCATGACATCAGGAGATATCATAGTCTGAATAATATCTTCTTTGCGGCCACCGCGACGACTTATCACACTGCGTTATAGTCATGCTGTTGACAATTGCAGCCTTTGATTCAGCAGGAATGGTAGAGAATTTGATCTTTGGGGGAGTAGATCCCGGACTCAGATTGTCTAACGGAATCTAGTGCCCACTTCACACGGATTGTGGGCGTAGGTGTGCGCATTTGGCCCGGGGCTGATGGGGATAATGGCGAAGGTGATGATGGCAATGGTGATGATGTCGGTGATGGTAATCATAGTACCAGAAGCACTTAAGCCAAATATGGTGGCTACGTCAACGTTAGCATCACAGCATCCACAAACTCAGAGTTATCCATCGGCTAAAAGCTTCCTGTGGATAACTCTACTCCTTCCGAAGCGCAGCTCTTTCAATTGAGCTCTTTCGCAGTCTCTGAAGCACCAGTGGGCTCTCAAGCATACTCTCAGCGATAATATACAGTACCGGTATAACCATGATGGCTCCAGACAGTGGATACAGATATAGGTCCACCTCAGGCTGCCAGCCATATATATTTCCATCGACCCACATGGTCATCTCTATGAATTGACAACAGATGGCTACAGGCTGCATGTTGTGCAGAGGTTTATGAGAAGCTTGCCATGAGCTCTGCATGTGCGCATAGCGCAGCCTATATTCGAGTTGCACCTTTGTCGATGTGTATAGATTTGGCGGTGAGTGTTTGATCCTGTAGAGTAAGGTACTGAATCTGCTCGGACGTATGTTGGTGAGAGTGCAATGGTGATTCTGCTGGGATATAATTCGAGTTGTTCTCGGTTTCTGTTATATCTGTTTCATATCCTGAGGTGCATGCTTTCGACTTGTTATCTGGGTGGACACAAACAAAGGTGCAGTGTGTATGTAGTTGTTGATAAATAGGATATAGTCGTGACGGCTAGTGGAGGTATGTGTGGAGAATGGTCCACACACATTGGAATATACGAAAGTAAATAGCTGTGTAGTGATTTTGGTCTTGACTTCAATAATCTTCTGCTTGTGCTTGGCCTGGATCCACAGAGTACATTGAGTCAACTTATGTATACCCATTATTCAGAGATTATAGGGCAGTAGAATCAACTCGAGCTACATGGTGATGCCAATGTCGAGATTTTGGAATTGTCAGCCTTCTAATTGGGCTTTTGAAACATGGTGTCAGGTGGACATTGAGATATGGTGATATGTGTGCTTGATGATGCTCTTTCCCTCTTCATCTTGTCCCTTCTTGAAGTGGACATTGTAGACACTCTTGGTACTGTCCAAGTAAGTACAGTTGCAGGAGATATAATATGGAGTGAATTGAGCTGATTGCCTATAATGGTGAATGATGGAGATGATATGTAACACTTATCAGGTCCAAATGTGGATGTGAACCAGGCTGTGTTCAATTGTGTGATGGAGGAAAGCGAGCGGTGGAATGAAGTGGTGCAGCGATCATTGACTTTCGACTTCTGTGAACTGTCAATGACTCCGTGGTGGCTTACAGTAACATTGTTGTGATCACCATGCTCAATCACTATTGGCTTGATGAAATTTCATGATTATAGATGTATTCAGTTATTGTAGGTAAGGATGTAGCTGTGAGTGCACATGACAGTGTACTTGAAAGTGTACTTTGGTAAGATAGTAGGTACAATTGTCAGTGGGTAATAAGTTCGCTACTGTATGATTTCTCTGTGTCTCCTGTACGAAGCAAACTTGGTAATTGAAGGTACGGGGATCTTGGTAGGTTCATTTGAAGTCATCACTGTGAATACCATGATGACGGCAAATGTTCGTATAATGGTGAGTGTACTTGCTAATACGGAGATGAGTGTGTTTATGTGAGTAGTATTGATTTATGCATGCTGTCTGCGATGGTGAGGTGGTATGTGACTGGTAAATACTGGTTGCTGGTAGTATTAGCAATGGTTCCATTAATGGACCATTTCTAATAAAGCTGATTCAAGAAAACCCAGACCTGGCCGGTTCAGTCCAGGTTTGTACGAACCAGTTCCCTCAATTAAGTTCTTGAAGATTCATTTGATAGTTTAGTGTTTGGTATATGCAATATGGTGCTTCAGACGGCGCATCTTTTAGTGGTCTCCGATTTTTGATATCTTCAAAACACAGAAAGCTACTTTGAAATCATTGTCATTTTTGGCCGAAAAACGATGTTTTTGGGCTACCTCTTGCTGAGATTTAAAGACATCGAAAATCGGAAACTACCAAATGATGCCCCATGCTGTGTTGCATATTATACATACCAAACACTGAACTCAATGATCAGTATTTGTGGCTTTAAGGTGATGGTTGACTGAAAATATGGTTGATTTTTATTGGGGTAAGGCTGTTGCCACACAGACCTATGAAACCGGCCAGGTACAAAACTGGAACCGTTGCTAACACTACCACATTCCATTTTATGGTGGTATACAATTGAATAGTGGGTGATTATGGTGCACAACAACTTTCTGCGCATTGATGGAGAAGAACGAGAATGGTATCCATTCCTGAGATTGAATTCTGCACCCTGCCACCTGTTCAATATTCAGACCACACCACCTCCTGGGCGTCAAGCACATGTGTCAGCCCTAGTACCAATCGGGGTGGTTACAATGCAAGGAGTGGCAGAGACATTCAAGACTGTCATCAATGAGATATCACATGGAACATATTTCAAACTTGTCAACATGGTGCACACTGAGAATGCAGATCTCACCAAGGAGGATCTGAACACCAGCATAGAGGAGTGTGAAAACCGATCAAATATCCTCCTTGTATTGTATCATACCATATCATCGACAGCAAAACCATCGAGCAATGGCCAACTCTCCTACCGTGCAAGGTGTTTTGGGAGTATAAATAATTCCCCTCGGTTCAAGACAAAACACTGTGTGGGCTGATAATTTGTGATGAATGCAAAAATTTGATTCATATATCAAGTCACAGCAACACTGGGATTCTATGCACTCAATGACTGGTGATACCCGCTTATGTGGTTGCTTTCAGGCATGCCTGATGATCCAGAGGATGAGACTGTGATGGAAAAGCATGGTTCTGAGGCACTGTATTCTGCTGTGAAGAGTTAGATGCATGCTATCCACACCAAAGGCAAAGAAGATCTACAGGACACGGTGCACTGTATGACACTGAGTGAAAAGCCTTGGATGAACAGGAGGTGGTTGTAATTGAAACTAGTCAATGCAACATCCCTCGTTCGGATACCGAAGAACAATACACACCCTATCGATTTCCAGTGGACTCTGGACGAGAAACCAAAACTGAAGACTTTTGTGGAGAAATATACCCCACAGGGAGCTTTGGAGACATGCAAAGTCCATAGATGACAGCAAGCATGGTTCTCGTCAGTGTTAGGAGAATCCGAGGATCACAATGACTTTTCCGGACAATGGTGCAATGAATGGGCACTGGATACCTGGGCTGATTCTCCTATTTTCCAATGGCTGAGAGACACATTGCTGCAGACGCCTGTCAACGAACCTGCGAAGTATCTTGAACATGACAAGGACAACGATGAAAGATCTGTTTCTTCCAGAACAAGACAGAAATGACAAAGCACTCACTGGTGCCACTTCTCCACACAAGGTGGTGCTATTATGACCTCATTGTGTCCAGCTTCACCAGTTGAAGTGGTGGCTAACCAAGTATTCTGTGAATCATGTGGACATATTTCACATGTATGCAGAAATGAGCAATGATGAATGCACAGAAATGCAGCTCACATTCCAGGATTCACAAAATCCCTCTGTATTCGTAACTACCCCCTGACTGGTTGGGACAGGCCTATATCTTACAGCGGCAAACCATGCAGTAATAATGCAGAAATTCTCAGTATTCAATGAGCAGCAGCAGGAATTTGCACAAGTTGTCCGGGTAGGGTACAACAGTATCCAACTCACATGTTTACTTAATATGGGTCCTGGTGGCTATGACAACTGCGCGAGTGATCTCCACCTACACTCTCGAGTGGTACAAGAGAGGGTTCTGCATGGCTTGCTCTGTCAACCAAATGTCACAACACAGAGGATTTACCAGATTCTAGAGTCTTGTGAGGACCATACGATATGGCTCACAGAGAATGGAGACACATTGCAGTCTGATACGCCATCATCTTAGCTTGTTAGGACAATTCATCAAGGTACTACTCTGTAGACAGTCAGTCTTCATAATCTTAACTGATCCAAATAGTGAAAAAGGTCATTTGTAAGTCACATTAAACTGCATAGATGAATCATTTCTCTCAGTCATGTTAACAAGAATCAAAGATCGGATGCTGCCATTATTAGAGGTGAATTTTGTAGGTGTTCTTGGTTATTGATAATGACGAATATGAGAAGAAGTCAATTGATACACTACATTACACGTTCCTGGCTGGCCTCTCTCACAACAAATGGCATAAGTTGAATGTTGAGTATTATGCAGCCAAGGGCTTCCAATCATTTGGTGGTTCCAAATTGGTATTGAACTGAAAGGCTGAGGCAACGGATGAATTTCGAAGTGAAATCAATGAAACAAGCATAATTTAACCACTTTCAGATACACTGTAGAATCCTTGAGATCTGTTATGAGTCTCATAACCACAGATCAAGCCCTGCATATTTGCCAATCGCATTGAGCAATATTATCAGGTGAGGCAATATTGAGCTGCTGTGATAGAATCCAACACACCAGCTCACTGATTGGTAGCAATGCCGCTGCATTTGGTCCAATATCATCAAATTTCAGGTGCACCGGAGAATCCTCAGCATCTGTGTTGAGTTGCATTATGACAGCTCCAGCACAGCATATTTGCCAATCCCATTTGGCACTGAGACACTCTAGCCAACATTGAGTACTTTGGTTAGCATATGAGACACGGCACACTTATTCACCGGAAAGCTGCACCATTTGCAGGCATTTGATCAATGTTCAGGTGCACCAGGAAGGATTGAGTACATACCTGTATGACCGATCGATTACTGTATATTTGCGAATCCTAGCGGCAACAAAGTCAGTTTAGGCGTTATTGATTATGTGTGTTGGACTCTGAGACACAGACTAACTTATATGGGGCAAAGCTGCAGCTGTCACTAGACTATTATCGAAGTTCTGGTGCACCAGAGAATCCTGGGCATATTGCTATGACAGATTCAGCACACCATATTTGCCCATCCCATTTGGCAATAAAGTGGGTCTAGGAGATATTGAGTACATCTGTCAGAATATGAGACATGGGCTTACATATTTGTACCAAAGTTGCCGCTTTTCCTGGGATATCAGTGAAGTTCAGACACACCTCAGATCTGCATCCCAGAGTGTCAGATGCTGAGATATGGCTCAGGTATTGATGGACAAGCTGCAGCTTTCGCTGCCAGGCATTCCCTGGCCAATTATTGATGTTCTGGCACAACTGAGATCAGCCATGCAGTCAAGAATATGGTTCTTGAATATGTATGACACCAACATTGACAAGCTTCGGCTCATTACAGATGTATCATTCTGGCCCATTCATTCCTCAATAGCAACAAATACGCCACCAAAGCACATGTCTCGCACTCTGTGGTGCATGGTGAATTTTTGTTTCGTACATTGGCATCATGTTTTCTTCGACTGTGACTCGGTGGATGCAGTGCACATAGATAATCATCAATCAACACAATGCGCGTTTAGGTCCAGGAGGCTCATCCCACTCGGCCGATGGTAATATATTGATCTATGCCTTCTCGGGATATTCTGGCCGCCACTACAATATCTTAAACTGTAGGCTCTGTGTGAACTTGTGTGTTGGAGAAAGGCTGGCCTGTACAACTAAACCATAAATACATAGACCTGGCCATATTATAACCCCACTAAACTCGATATTGACAAAGTAGAATGTTTGGACCTATGTTTTGAACTTCTAAAATCGCTTCTGCATGTTCAGGCTCTGTCAAAAGAGCTGGAACGTCAGAGTAAGAGTCTCGAAAGACAGAGTCTGTGTAGCGACTCTACAAGATGCCTGGGAACTCCCACTCATCCATGCGCAATGCTAACTCACAGAGGCCTAAGGTTGAATGCAATGAATGCTGCCTTAACTCAAATTTGACTAACTTTGATATTTCGGCTGCCAAAACCTGTATGTAAAAATAGATTATGTGAAATGATTTCCATCCTGAGTGAATTGCAAAGAGAGAGAATCTTGAAAGCTCATGTTAAGCCAACACAGCTTAGAAGAGTGCAATTCAATGTTAGAGTAAGCTGAGACTGTAATCCCCAGCCATTGAATCTAAGCATAACTATGTAATCTTTGGTGTACCTCAATTTCCAGAACTATATGCATGCAACCAATCCTCCTCTGCCAGCTCTGAGATGACATCTCGGTATGCATTCATACCATTGTAGCACATAGCTTTCAACCCTAACATGTATTGAAGTCAACAATGGTGTGGTGAGACCCACAATGAATATGTGATTTAGCAGTGTGCCACTTACTAGATATTAAGTGCAAAATCAGAATGCAAGTGAGTATTCATAACCCAGTTGTGAGAAATCCTGGCATTGCCAAGTGCTTGATTCTATATAATTACCCCTGAATCATCCATGGTACCTTACCATTCTTTCTCTGCACCAGTATCTTGGCTTTGTATGTTAAATTATCTCTCTCCACCATGAACTGTAAAAATGTTGTGACGGTTAGTCTGTTGACACAGCCCAGATAAACGCATAAAAGGGATGTTGTACTTACAATGTTGCTTGATCGACCACTAACTTAGCTGCAGCAATCTAAACCAATAGAATATCTTGAAAATATGGGAGTGCTTCCGGCGGATCTGCCTCATATGGAGATTCACATTCTCCTTAATCAATAACAAACTCTGTATAAACTCCTGCAACTCAACTGTCACTCTGAAGGTGCCAAATCTATCTAGTTCAGCAGATTCTAAGCGCTGTACCAGTTCTATGCCATATGGTCACCACAACTACTCGAACATTCAAGCATAATTTCTAAGTTTACAGAGTCATATGTAGCCACGCATGTTTTCATTCAGGTTCTCCAGGCTCCCATTGCTCAGCACCACAGGATACTTAATGTTACAAGTTTTCTTCCAGTGCTTCTGGTTCTATTCTATGTGCCTTAGCTTTAGCCACCCTCCATTTCTTGCATCCATACAGAGTGATATTGACAAAAGTTGCGAACATTCCTCCTTAGGAATCCATCTTCTCCCGCGCACCTGACAAGGTGTCCATCTATTCTGGTTCACCTGTCAACATCTTAGATCGCAACATTGGACTGCCATTCTGCATATATGTTTGAACCATTGAAGTTATCTCCCAACAACCCTCCAAGGCGCACCTTGAAATGCATTCTCCTTGACTCTGTGCAACCCCTTGCTCCATTTTTTCAGTTATTCTATTGCACTTAATTTTATATTTACTGCTTATGCATTCTCTCCCATATTCCCTAACTGTTTATCTTCAATACCACAAATGGAACCTACGCCCAGCCAGGTGAGGAATCACTATTCACAGAAGAATCAAGAATCACACCTTAAGAGAGCACTCGCATTTAAGAAAGAAGCCCATCTTCATTGTCCATCAAATGTTTACTCAAAATTATCTTCCAATGTGTATCTTGCATTTCGTCAGTGATGACCAAGGTCCCCGATGTCATTATTGAAGGAGGATGCCAATACCGATTAGCATATCATTGGTCTCCAAAGTGAAGACCCCAGAGTATTCACCATGTCGTCTGACCTCAATGGAGATGGTTTGGATCTTCCACAGGTGGTCCAGATTCTAGGTCAGGCTCTGGGATACATTGTTACGAACTACAAGGGTTCCACCGCCAAAGAAATGGAAACCTACGGATACTGTTATGGCACGCTCTCGGCTTCCACATTCTGGAAATCCACCTGGGGCAATGGCACCACCACTACTTAAATTCAAAAATTCCACCCTCCTCAACACAACATCTGCGTCTGACTGTGCACCATCCACCCAGGTTCTCCTGCTGAGCAAGTCTAGTAGAGAGCAGAAGGTTCCACAACCCAAGGCCAGTGCAGATCACAACATTCCCGAAACCCAAAAGGCTATTGGTGAAGTAGACAAAAGGTTTTTGGAGTCAATCGATTTCACAAAGACTCATTGGCCAGATATTATCCGATGACAAGTACTCGATAGTTGAACAAGCTGGCACGTTGCTGTGGAAGCTCAGGATTGTCAGCGTGCATCAGCAGGTGCACCTGTAGGTACACCATCTGTGTCTCAATTGAGAAGTGGTCCATTTGGCAAAATCACTCCACAAACACAAGATGCTGTAACCAGTGGATTCTCTTTAATGCTCCCCTATCAGATTTCGAATATTGACTACACCCAAAAATATGCATAGTTAAAGCTGAACATACATACCAATCAAGAATGGTTGGCAGATAGGGCATGTCCAACTGTTGTCCGTAGTCACCAGTTGGATATGCGCTCTGAGACTGAGCTTTGGATCCAGGTTAAGAAGCTTCTGTTCGACGATGCAAAGCTCTCTAAGGTCGTTGACAATAAGAAATCCTGGTTCAACTGAATGGATATGCCTGATGAAATTTACCACCAATTTTCCTTCACTGTCAATATCTTGGGGTGCCAGCATACAACATCTCAGTATTTCCAACCTCTCACTCTGCAGACTTTAGCACTAGCAGCTGTAGCCATCCATTGTGTGATGTCTTAATATTGTAGGTACGGGTTTGAGTGCGGTCATCACGTGGGTTGGTTTAGGGTTGTGCGCGGCGGAGCCGCATTCACTTTAGTTCTTGTGTACGTGTCAATTAGACTTAGCAAGAGTCAGTGAGTTTAGGTCAATAGAGAGATTCAGGACACAGGACACCGGACACCGTACAACAAATATGCCGTGTGGAAAGAAGGCCACAGGTCTGTTTTCTCATGTTCAATATTGAGGTACAGTTTGTACATTGCCTAGGTTACATTTTACTCCGGCAGCCAGCGTACTCATGAATCACATATTAGTGGGCTACTGGATACCCCTCTGTGGTACAACTCCGTGAGGATAGACACTCCTCAATTCCTGTTCGCACACCTCAGCTTAGATTGATGCTGTTCGATTTCATTGCGCACTTGAGTTGCCCCTTTCCATGCTCCTCAATTCCCACTGGTGCACGTCAGTCTGGATTATTGCTTCTATATTGAATTCCGCACACCTTACACTACACCCCTTGCTCCTAACAAGTTGGCGCTCCTCCACCAGTATGGGCACTCCGCAATCATAGTCAGGACTCTTCAGTGTAGATTTGACACTCCTCAATCCCAATCTGCACTCCTCAGCCTAGATTTACCGCTCATTAGCTTTCAGCGCTTTTTCAACATCGTCGGTGTACGTCTCTTTTCCACACAGCACTCCCTATCTGGCACTCCTCTGTTCTTTGGTGGTTGCTTCCCTTTTTCATCTGAATAATCATTGCCCTCCAAATGCCCATTCAGATTCGCAGCTAGCTACCATCTTATCACACCTTTGTTAGACACCACAAATCAAGCCAAACAACATTGGAATACGATTTCTTCCACTCGCCTAGTCTGAATATTCGACAAATACAAGGAGCGCCTCCAGCTTTGTTGCACCGTTGATGAAATGTCTGTTGCTGCTTCCATTGAACTGGATGAGATGGGAGATACAGTCAATGACATTAAAACCATGTTTGATTGATATTATGCAATTACTTAGTCAGGTTATTGTTTAGGTGTTTCCCTGTGTATGTTTGAATCACTCAACTTTTTCTTTGGTTCTGTAATGTACCAAGGCAAAAAATACAACGTTGAAGAAGATGGTAGCTAGTACAATTCAGATGGGATAATGAACAATAATCCATGAAACGTATTTGCCATTGAGGGATATCAATTGCTCATGTACATCCGGAGAGTGTCAAATCACACCTGCAGTCCCCTGCACGAATATCCATAGGAACCCAGACCTCGCTCAGAGTTTGTTGGTGATGGCCGCATTAGTTTGGGGACACTCCGAGGAGGACCCATAGATCACTCCAGGGCTCTAATGAAGTGCAAAACTTATCACCATCACTTCCATCGTACTCCTGTACCCGTCATCAGAGATTCCAGTTGCTCCCAAGGCCAGCTGGAACGCTCTCCTAAAGTGGGATACTCTCCTGAAATTGTGTCAAATAAGTTTACACTCCACATCCTCTCACATACTGCTGGAGGCTCCAGTAACTAACATACAGTTTCCTGATGTTCACCAGGAGAAGAGGACTATCTATTCACGACAAGAATCTTGATCGGAGACTCAGCATGATACCCAACCTTTAGAATGATCTTCCAGATGCCCCTTCAGAATCGATTGATTAGCCACTTCAGCGGCTCTCCAGGAAGGCAACGTACAAGTGGCCATGAACACTGTTCTTCTCATCAACATCTGAAAAATGAATCGCGGCACCACAGTGGACTCATACATCTGTGCAAACCCTACAACCTGAGTCGGGAGATCTATATTGTCTCGGATGGGATGGCTGTACACATGCCAGCGCCGTTTGCCTCCAATAATGTATTTGATTATGCGTTGAAACAATTGACTTCACCTGCTATGTTATAGATATACTACACGAAGGATTCAGATGAAGCCGGTGATCAATTGGTTGGATGGAAGGTTGAAAACTTCTGGCTATAGGAGCCCTGGGTTGACGACTTGACACGGCTGATAATCGATTCAGAGTACAATGTCCAGACAGATCTGTCCGGCATCCCGGCATTGGATGTTCCATTTGTGAAACCTATATCTATCAGATATACTATGTTTGCCAATCGTTTTGTCACAGATCCGGTGAAGACTGCCCAGAGCCATTGTCGGTAAATGCATCGCATTGCCAGGATTGATCCAGCACAGTGAACCTCAGACCCTCGATGTGCGCACTTCACAATGGTAATTATATCATCTCAATGATTGCATTGATCGCTGACAGTGCGCATCAGGTTCTCGCATGGTATACTAGCTCGCATGCAGCAGTGGTATACCACTGGAACACTACAATCAACTCAATTTACAGAATTAGAATACAGTCACCTACAGTTATCCGGATACTGGTTGTCTGGCTACAGCCCAAGGACAGGTTTACACTCCCTACAAATGTTGGTAAGGTAAGTTCAAAGTTCCGGGTGTTTTAATCGTGATTTTGATGATTAATTTAGCTGTAGATGTTTCTATTTGCAGCAACTGATATTTTGGATCTTATTCACTGGACATATTTCTATGGAATACGACAAATGGGAAGAAAAGACAGATCATTCATTGATAACATGAACATTACATTCATTGCCCTGACCGCAATGGACATTTATCATTGACTTGCAGCCTGGATGACTGGCAAGGTTTAGGTCACGCCAGAGCTTGGTTCAGGAGGCGGAGCACATCGTAAGTGTGATACAAGCAACATTAATTACATGGTTAATAATGCATGTACAGATGTATTTCCTCATTATGTTGCGCATTCTCATTCTTCCTCACTAGAGGTTCATACCAAAAAAATAGATATTATTTACATTAAATTTGCTGAACGATCCACTCAACTGGTATGGACCCAGCTGAGTCACAACCTCACTACAATCAGGGCAGCTGTGATGAGGACTTAGTACATTACATCCTGGAGAAGCTAATAGAGCAGCCCAACCATTCTTATTATTGTCTCTGCAGCTTTGTTACTTCTACTGACGCTAGGGTGTGCTTTTCAGCTGTTCTGTCTAGGGTAGAGTCTGCCATGAGCAATGGCAGCCAGCATGTTCTCTGCAGCAACAGCAACAGCAACAGCAATGAAATCCCCACCATCACCAAGTTCACCAGCATTCAGAATATGGGATTTTTCTATGGATGTATGATTGTAGAGAGAGTGAGATTGCTTGGAGGTTAGGAAGGGTGTCAGTGATCGGATGTAGGATTACCATTGTGTGCAATGTTATTATAGGTTTCGTCAATATTTTATAACATCAGTAACTGTAATGAAACTAATGGTTGACTGAAAGACTAGTTTCAAATATATGAAATAATTATCGCAACTATGCATCGACCTCCTGCGATGGTTGAACAACTCCAAGGTCCAGCACGATCTAGTAACAACACATTTTTCATCGGGAACTACATCTGCATGGTAACCATCGTTTGTGAAATTCAGTCTTAAGGGTCGTTAATTCAAGAACCACATCTCTCATTAGATTTTCAGAGCAAGCACTGTGATTATCATGATGACCAATCGACTTGGGCAACGTGGGTGTACGCCAAGGGATGTTTTGTTATATTGCCAACAAAATTGGAAACTGTTTGTCAAGTGCTAACTGCCACATTCACAACAGTAGGTTCACTGGTAGTAACGCTTGAAAACTTCATTACAATAACTCAAAGAACACTCCAGAACTCTAAACTAATGCCATATTGCAGGGAAATCTGGATTTCATTATTTTGAGTTTGTCGGTACAATAAAGTTAATATATTTATTGATGGAATTTAGTTTTTGCTGGTGCTCAGACTTGGCATTAACACGACCCAAAGGCAAAGTTGAAAGATAACCTACTAGTCAATACAATCCTAGAACATAATCAGGTACACCAACGACTACGTTCCTTTCAATTGAGGTGTTTGCATCTATTACAGTTGCCATATATGCCTACAACTCTAACAACCCTCAAGCAGCGCACTGCCAGAAGCATTTGATGTCCAACCTATGAATTCACTAATGAAGTGAAGTGTGCCTGGGGAGAGAGCAGTACTATCAACAAAGCCCACCTATACAGGAGAATCAATCTTTCCAATGTACATCACTGCATATATACAGTATAGTATTGGAGAATTGCCCCAGAACTGATGCTTTGGATGTGAACGATTCCCCCACACAATGCCATCTTACATCAAAGATTCATTACACAGTCTGAAGCACATTTACAATTCACATCTATCAGGTTCTGCAGGGTATCTACAATAACTACAACAACTACAATTACTACAATCACAACATTGACCTCACAGAGCCTACTTATGTTGTTCAACAAAGGTCACCCAATTATCTGATAGGTTTATGACAGCCAAGACATGAATGGCAATACAGACTATCTGTAAGTATTACTACTGATGGAGTTAAAGCGCTGGCATCAGCAAAGTGTAATTCAGTCCGGAAGCCATACTCAAACCTCCCAGACACCCTCGTAGCCCTCGCCAGTGTTTTCAAGGACTTCCAGGTACTCCCAGCCCCCGCTGGAGCTTTGCAAAGTGCTCTGAGACTCTGCAAGAACATTCTCACGTGCTCCTGAAAGCACCTGAAGTGATGGAGGTGCATTCAGAATGCTACAAGATTTGACTAGTAGGATAGTCAAATTTTGGAGCTGGTGAGACCTCTGCGCAGGTCTGCGGGAGCCTTCAAAAGCAGCTGAGACCTCTGCACAAGCTCTGTGGGAGACTCGGTGCCGTATGCTCACACCAGTGGTTCTTAGGGTACCATAAGCACAAGGCATTTCATCGATCATATTGGTCTTTGTACAGTCACAAGAATTGCTACATCATAATATGGCATGTATTATCTAAGTCTTTCTATATATATACATATGGAGATACAGGGATAACAGAGATGGACTCGGTGACAGGGAGTATATATTTGTGAGACCCCAGGGTAGATAGACATCATCTCATTATACGAAATACACACTCTATCTTCCCCAGCTGTTGGTCTCATGCACTCTTGCCAAGCTTCATAGATCTACGCAATTTGTGTGGATCCTCACACACTGTTGTCAAGCGTTCATGGATACACACAATTTGTGTGGTTCATCATGGCCGGGTATCCCTTCATATCATCTCACCCTCGAGTGAACTTAGAGATGCACTCTGAGGTTGTAATCGAGCGAGTTTGGAGATAACCTTGGAGCCTGTAATAGAGCAAGTTGGGAGATGCACTTGGATGCCGTGATCCTGCGAACTTGGAGTCCATAATGGAGCCAGTTTTGTGATAAAGTTGAAGGCTCCAATCGAGTGAGTTTGGAGATGCGCTTGGAGGCCTTGATTGAGCTAGTTTGGAGATGCCTTTGGAAGCCGTGATCAAGTGAGTTTGGAGATGCACTTGGAGGCCGTGATTATGCGAACTTGGAGGCCATAATCATGGCAGTTTAGAGATACACTTGGAGGCTGTGATCGAGTGAGTTTGGAGATGCACATTGAGAACATGATCGAGCGAGATTGGAGGAGTACTAAAAGGCGGTCAATTTGGAGGCGGTAGTTCGGGAGTGAGGCACGACGCAAGCTGAGACTCAATTCGTTGGTTAACTTGTAATTGTGCGAATGTAGGGAATTGAGTACAACATGGTCTGCCGAGGGATGAGAGACTGGCTTGGGAGTGGGAGACAGTCGATCTTGGGATGACGCAGTACGCGGTGTATGTATTACTCAGTATATGCTGTACTCGGTGTATGCTGTACTCGGTGTATGATGTACTCGGTGTATGCTGTACTCGGTGTATGCTGTACTCGGTGTATGCTCCATTTGGTGTATGCTGTACTCGGTGTATACTTGTACTCGGTGTATGCTGTACTCAGTGTTAACTCTTGATCACAGGAAGGAGAGATAGAGAGGAATAACTTAACTTCGTGTTCTGAGGTGGTGGTAGGATTGAAAATAAGAAAGAGAGATATGAGAGGGTACGGGAGAAATCATCATGAGATACTGGGACTTAAGAGAATTTCGTGTGCGAGTCAATTTACCATCCCCGATACAGCAGGTACAAGTCCTGATCCGGCGTGTAATCACACTGATACGAGGTCTTCCCAACCCAATCAGGTAAGTCCTACCCCAGATTACTCATATCCGCTGATATCATCCACATTGTTCTCATCTCCATCCCCCATCTCTCTCTTTCTCGTCCCCAACTCTACTGTCATCTCAGAACACAAAGTTATGTCATCCCTCTCTATCTCTCCATGCCATGATCATGAGTTGACACTGACTACAGCATACACCGAGTACAGCATACACTGAGTATAGCATACACTGAGTACAGCATACACTGAGTATAGCATACACCGAGTACAGCATACACCGAGTTCATATTACACTGAGTACAGCATACACCGAGTACAGCATACCCCGAATACAACATACACCCATGATTGTTTGTCTTCCCTCCATTCTCATGATTACAAGTGGACCCCTGAATGTTGATTCAGGTTCTGGCCTGCCTCCCTACACAATCGACCGCTATCAGCCAGCTTTCCATGACAGCTCCAAAGTAAAGTCACCTTGTTACATTCCCACGGTTGTGAGTTAACTAACAGATGAAAAGAGTCTCAGCACCCGGCGCGCCGTCCAGTGACTGCCTCCTAGTACTCGTCCAAACTCCCACAATGACTGCCGCCAAACTCGCGCAATCACAGTGTTCAAGTGTACCTCCAAACTCGCTCGATTAAGGCCTCCAAGTTTGCACGATCATGGCCACCAAGTGCATATCTCCAAACTCGTTTGATCATGGCCTCCAAGTGTATTTCCAGACTTGCTCGATTATGGCCTCCAAGTTCGCACAATCATGGCCTTCCAGTGCATCTACACACTCGCTTGATCACGGCCTCAAAGTGAATCTCCAAACTCGCTTAATCACAGCCTTCAAGTGTACCTCCATAATCGGCCGATTACTGCCTCCAAGTTCGCACGATCAGGGACTCCAAGTTCATCTCCACACTCGCTCTATCACGGCCTCAGAGTATATCTCTGAGTTTATTCGATCGTCATCTTCAGGCGCACACAAATTCCTCAAGCACTGCCTGCAGCCAGTCCAGATATACCGTGTGTAGATGGGTAGCTACATAGATACATAGATACATAGATGAGAATACAAACTGAATACATGAGTTTTAAAAATCGTTGAACGATAAGTAGAAGCTATGATTTCCAGGCGCACCAGCAGCGTTCCCAAAGAAGATGTTACTTTTCCCAAACTGCTCTACTGTGATTCGAGGTGCTCCCAACCTTGTCACCAGTGCTCCCAGGCTTGTCGCCAGCGCTCCCAGGTTTGTCGCCGGAGCTCCGAGGTGCTCCGAGGCTTGTCGCCAGCACTCCCAGGTATTCTGAAGGCCGGGAGGAATGCCCTCCTACGGTCTGATAGTTTCCTTAAATTGATGCATCTAAGTTTACACTCCACATCCTCTCAGACACTCCTGGAGGCTTCCAGGGAATAAAGTACATTTTGCTGATGTGGGACATCTAGGGGAAGCCATGGCTATAGCAGAGCCAACACTATTATCCAAGTCTACGACCTTGTGAGGTACTGCTTTCATGACACGATTGGAAGGACCCAACCAATCGATGAAATATGGATAATATGTGTTTGCATCTTTACATTCAGGATACATTCCATGGCTCTCAGGCAATATGTATCTGTACCTGCAAAATCTAGAATTTCTATCATCAAGTGGCATACATTATCTATACATCTAATGATATGGGATGTACTTAGAATTATCAATTAAGCTGCTGGATAGTCCAATTACAATGTACAATGTGGTACTGAACTACTCCAGTTTAGGCCCCAACCCCAGTGATGGTAGATTGGCCATTGTGCCGGCTTTACCATCAACCAAACAGTATACTCCATTTGCAACCACCATTATGGACAGCCAACAAGTATGGAGACATGCGGATATGATCTAGCAGTGGAATCATTTCCGGCATGGAAGACATACACATCCGAAATATATGTTGTGAGGACAGTGCGGTTCCACAAGCGTGAACAAAACATATGGATCCTGGTAAAACACACCACTTACGCAGATATGAACCTGACAACTGTGTGATGATTCCTGACGGCTCGCCACGCCAACATGGGGAGGATTGTATGTCACAGCTATTTTCCATTGAATGGGCTGGCAGTGCTACAACTCCTGAATGTTCCCATTTACTGTTTCTATCCTTTCATTGATTCATATAGCTAACATAGTTGGCGCAGTTTGTACAACGATCGAGTTGTTCTGTAGTTTGGAGATAATTCCACTGGACGAATGACAAATCACAGCAGTGATGCACAGCATATGGCAGGGAACAATTAATCTTCAATTGAAAGCCTGCATATGGCACACTGCCCTAGATACAAGGGATGACTGTTCAGTGGAAATCTTCTCAATCTTGGAAAGAGCTCTGCTTGACATGATGAGATTTGGGTTTAGGGGTACCAATATGCATATCCCAGAGATGCATGAATGCGCATAGAAAGTTGAGAATCTGTTGGCTATGGGGATTTGGTTAGGAGATACTGATAAAGGATACACCAAATCAGACAGTTATACATCACCAAAATATATCTTTGTCAGCAGAACCCTCCAGGAGTATCTTAAAAAATGTGGAGTGTAAACTTAGAGGCATCAATTTCAGGAGAACATCAGACCCTGGGAGGGCATTCTGGCCTGCCTTTGGGGTAATTGGGATTTCTGATGACTGGTATAGGAGTAACTGAGATCTCTGATGACTTGTACAGAAGTACCATAGGAGTCATTGTAATCAATTTGCTACGATATCTGGGAGACAGAGAGAACTTTGGGTGCACTTGCGAGTATCGCTGAATGAATGCAAAAACTACATACGAAGTCTGAAAGATTCTTGGGTTCTTATGAAGAAGTATTCGGAGGACTGCAGGCATAATCTCAGACTCTCCAGAAGTTCATGAGCAATCTATTTCCCTCAACAGCCAATATAATGCAGGGATTATTGATCATTATCACTTCTGAATGATGCTAACTGTTATCTTCTTCAACATTGTATTTTTTGTCTCCCTACATTAAGGAAGCCAAAGATACTAGCAAGTAATTCACACTCAAATACTGGTGCACATAAACAACATTCTGACTAAGTGATTGAATCGTATCCATCAAATATAGTGTCATTGTCGTTCACTACTTCTCCCTTCTCATCATAGCCAACAACAGTATGCACAGACAATTCATTATTATTCTGATCAGGCTGGAAGTGATTTTGTATATGCTGACTATGCATTCCGTGCGTGGGAATGAAATGGATTTGGAATGTTGTTTGGCTCGATCTGGGATATATAACCAACATGCAATGAGATGTTCGCTAGCTGCATATCTGGATGGGGATTTGAAAGACAATATGATACATTCGAATGAAAAACAGAAAACAACTACCAGGAAAACAGTAGCACTGAATGGAGAGTACTGTGTACACAGAAGATATTGGAGATGCAGGGAATGAAGAAGCAGAAGGTCAAATCCATGCAGAGGAGTGCTGACAAGGTGGGGTAAGGAGTGTGTAATCAAATAGAGGAGCACCAAACCAGGTAGAGGAGCACCAATTGAAATTGGGAAGTGCTATCCCAGCAGAGAAGCACTGAGAAGGGGTGGGAAAGGATTGCGGAATGCAATATAGGAGTGCCGGTGGGAATTGAAGAGCTCCCATACGAGGCCGAGGAGTATGGAAAGTGGGGTATAAAGTGTGGAAATGCTTAGAGAAGCCCCAAACCAGACAGAGGGAATGATGCAGTACCTCTCCCGCTGGAGGGGCTCCGAAACAGGGCGAATCGACTGCTGAATGATATAGAAGAACATCCATCCAGGCAGAGAAGTGCTGAGCTGGTTTCAGAAGTGCCAACAAGGATTGACTAGTGCCCATCGTAGTACAGTACTGTGTATTCTAGTGCAGTATGATCTATCCTAGCAGAGTGGTGCCACAAGGGGGAGAGGGGGGGGTATGATGTAGCCCACTCACGTGTAATTGTCAGTGCAGTGGCCCCCAGTGTAAAATATATCACAGGTTATGGGCCAAATATTCCTTGATATTCCTCTTGAAAAACCATAACAGTGGCCTTCTGTCCAGTGCAATATTCAGGCAGCACAAAATGAATAGCTGCAGATGCCAGAGCAAAACTCTGCAGAGCAGGAGATTCAAAATACTGAGATGTTGTAGGCTGGCGTCCCAAGCTATTCACAGTGAAGAAAAATTGTCCGTATATTAATCAGGTACTTCCAAACTGGTGAACCATGAATTACAATCATCGACGACCATCGAGAGGTCTGCATTGTCAACCATGCGCTCCATATTGTTGATCCAAAGTTCAGTCTCGGAGCCCAAATCCAATCGGTCACTATGGGCCGCAGCTCGACATGGTTAACCTAGCAACCATTGTGGTGAAACGGCAGAGTTAGAAGGGGGAGAGCCCATCATCACACTCTGCCACGCATTTCGCTACTTTCCAAAAGGAATTTATGACAAAGGGCGGTTGTTGCTCTAGTAGTGTAGGAAGAGAGTGAGAAGGTATGATTCTACCCGGCTGTGAGAATCCACATGAAGTCTCGGAAAGAGCAAGTGAGATCAGAAGATGGAAAAGATAGAGAGTGTAATTTGTTGTATTATAAGATGATCTGAGTTGAGAAACAAGATGCGATGCAAGCTATCTACCCTGGGGTTTTCCAAATAAATACTATCTGTCACTCCATCCATCTCTGCTACCCCTGTATCTCTGGACAGCAGCGGTCACCCAGTTCATGTCCATCATCCCTGTGTCTCTGTACACCTGCCATTACTCAGTCTATTGCCAAGCTGAGTTGCAGTGGAGGTGAAAATCGGATTTTCCCGCCACAACTGCTTCCTGGCCCTTTGTGCGAAGCACACCTCTTCTCATCCATCCAATATTACCTTATACCCAGACCCAAAAGAACATAAGATTAACATCAATGCAACAGAATGACACAAACGCAGACCCAAAGGAAAACCATGAACTCAAAGGAAAACTACACACCCAAAGGATACCCATAAGCTCAAAGGAAAAACATACTGACTGTCACTCCATGCGCTCCCACTTTCTTCCACCACTCTCCGTGTCTGCCTTCGTTTTCCATTCACCGCTTGTACAGTACGAGATGTTGTGAAGCCAAGTATTGAATTGAACTATCATGTCACACATCTTGTACATGGCTGCTGTGATTTGTTGCTGGGCCTCTGGGATCAACTCCAGTTTCTCATGTACTGCGTGTTGGATGGGAGGTACAGCATTGTTCCCAATATTGCACTCGTAGTGTGCCAACATCTTCATCTCATTGTCCAACATTCTCTTGCTGTTGGTGTCGAGGCAGAGCCATTCTAGGAAGCACCTTACTTTTTGTTCATCCTCACTGTCGTCGTGATTCAAATGGCAACAACCACAGCTAGAAGTTGCAAGCCGGTTTGGTTTTGGGCTGCCCTTCTGCTTAGGATCAGTAGGCTGCTCTGGGGTGATACCAGCCACTTTCCCAGTTGGAGCGGGCGGGGTTGTCCAGACCTGAGTCTTCGTATGTGCTGGCAAGATTGTACCGACATTTTGATCAGCGGGTGCTGGCGGGATCATACCAGTGCCTTTCTCCATTGGTGTGCTAGTTCCATCATCAGATCCGTCCTCGGCCAGGTCCATCAAACGCCATCCACTGTTGCTCCTATCCTCTTCCTGTTCATTTCCCTTGGTTGATGGTGTTGGCAGTGGGAGCTTCTTGCTCTTATCAGGGGATGAAGCTGGAACTGATATGTCATGGTCGGCAGGTTTGTACTGATGGTGAGATGGTATGGAGTCGATCAGCATGATTCTGGTCATCCATGCCAGGGTAATAACGAATTAGCATTACTAACCCCCAATACCATTTCTGGCCATTTGGTTCATAGTTGATACATTCTTCTAGCGGGGGGAGGTCACTATCTAACAGCTTTTTAGCTGCCCAGTCATCAGCAGAAGTATACCACTCGCTCACTTTCGACTTCTGGTTTAGCTTGGAGAGACAGTTGACCTGTGCACGATTGAGGTATCCCTTCGCTAACCCTGAATCCTTGGCTGTTAATTTGGCAATTGCGATTCGTTCCATCCACTTCTGACTTCTGCTGCAGTCACATATGATCTCCTGTAGTTCAGGATAGCATTGCCAGAGGTTTCCCAGCTACTGGATTGCCTGTGTCTTTCTCTGTTGGGCAGAGTGATGTTCCTTAATCATTTCCAAACCCTGCTGGAGCTGTCCAGATCATTAATGAAGTCATTGTATCACTTGTACTTCCACTGGTTCCTGTCAAGGATTTTCACTGCGAAGTTCGACAGTTAAGCAATGCGGGCATTGGTGGCAGTGGTAATGTTGCCAAAGGGAATACAGATTTCGAGCATGAATTGTGGATGCTTTCGGGGGGAGAGCTCTGGAGCAGTGATCTACACGGCGTCTTGTAGCGATCCAACAGGTCTATTGGAAAGGAATTCCCAGCTGAGGTGTGGAATTGCCTCTGACAGAAGGGTTACTGGAGAGGGGTCACTAGCGATTGTAGAGATGTCCGGTGAGGGGGTATACATAGTACTGGCGGCGGTGGTGGCTGCTGGGGAGGTGGCTGCATTAGTGGTGACTGTGGTGGTGGTGGCGACTGTGGTGGCGGTGACAAAGCTTGTACCGGTGGTGGTAGTGGTCAGGGACGCTTCGATATCCATGGCATCCCTGAGTGCTGCTGCGATGACCTGGATTGATGTAAATGTAATGTTGGTCGTTGGTCATTGGTTATTGTTGGGATGGCGATATTGGGTGGAGTCATCAGTGTGCAGAGTGAGATGAACCGTACAGTCTGGTGGTTGTATTTCCTTAGAAATGTGGGAGGGGATACCTCTTAGTATACCTGGAGGGGTGCTTAGTGCAAGATCCTTTTATTTCGAGTCTCTATGTGGTTTCTGGTCTCCCTAGAATGCTCTTCTCGTATCTCTCCACAACTTCTTCGCTTCTTCCCCTCTTCTTTGATTGTTTGTACTCAGTGGTTTGGCATATCTTTCTCATCATTCCAGTTCTTGGTGGTGAATAGTTTGCCCACTGCTGCAATAGTTGTCGTCTCTCTTACCTGAAGATTACTAGAGGGTTCAGGGACAATGCGAGAAATTGTCGGTGTAACATGGGTGCAACTCAGGCAATAGGAATATTCCTTCCCCCTCCATCTCTCAAATTCATGCAATTGTGAGGATTTGCCATATTCTCAACTCTTTTCATTATGGTCCATGCAATGGATCCCCTCCCTTCCCCCCTTCTTCCCACCTTCCTTCCTCCTCCATCCATCTTGGGTATCATTGTTTGGAACGGTGGTCTGCCGGCACTGGATGTGTGGCGCTCCATTCATCCACCACCTACTTACACAACACCATATGCTCTGCCCGTACCCATGATCATGTCTCCCTGTCTGTCAACTTAACTAAATTCATCAATCAACCTTCTATATATTACCAGCCTGCCCCTGCCTCCACCTCAAATTCCTCAAATTCCTCCAATTCCTGCTCTTGTATGGTGTTAGGCGTACTAATTGCTTGAGCACCATGTACGACTTTGTTGCGTGTAAAGAACTTCTTCAGTCACCTACCATCTGTCCAGCCCGTGAACTCTGCTCCATCCATTTCCACCAGGCAATGAGTCCCCAAGCTCTGGGCGCTTTCTGTGACTTGGTGGTGTCCTTACCATGAAGCATCCAGTTTGGCGCTGTGAGACTGCTCCATCTTGGTTTCTTGCGATAGAGCCAACTCGCTGTTTTGGAGATCTTCAGCACAGAGGTTAGCTGTGTGGTCGATTTATCATTTGTTGGCTTCTCTTGACTCCTGTAGGTTTTGTATGGCAGCATTGATATCTTCTCACCATTGTTTGGGCTGCACTGCGCTAGCCGCTGGTAGTGGCACTCTGTTGTTGATTCCTTGAATCCAGTTTGCGGTATTCCATGTTAACCATTGCAGGTGAATAGAAAGTAACGCATCTTGGCCGAACATAAGGTGGATGTGCGAATATCCAGTCATAAATCTGACGGTGATCCTGCCCCTCCAAAGCACTGCTGGTTGGTGGTCAATCCACTTCTCTGTCAGTTCATCTGTGCAGGCCATGAGTGTGCATAGTGCATTTGCAATCTGCCGGTATCCTCATTCGATCATTTTTTTTGTAGCGGCATGGTTTGGGGTCTCAGTGATCTTCCGGAGATTGTAGCGTTTGAGAAGGAGGAAGTTTGTCCATTTCCTGTTCGCTGCTCTTTCATCCACTACCATATATTCTGGAGTTCGAACCCAACCAATTACCGCTTTGTAAATGACATCTGCTACCTTCTGGAATGTACTCAGTTCTAGTTGTTGTGTTTTTGCCCATCCACTGAGATACTCCCTAGTTACCACAAGTAGCTGATACTTAGTGTTAACAATGGGTCCAAATTCCCGGGTCGGTTCCGGGTCCGGTTCCAACCTGGAACCGAACCGTTGCAACGGGGTTTCCACACACAACCCGCTCCTCAAAAGTCAACATTTCTTGCTCCAATTAAGTATTTGAGTTCTGATCATATCACTAAATGATCAATACGTCGATTGTGCAGTTTCAGTCGCGCTTTCACCTCCCGCTTTCAGATTTGCGATCCGACAAGTATTTGCTGAGTCACGATCGAAAACCCGCCAATTTCGCTTAAATTCAGCCATTAGTTCACAACCATTCAACGAATATCAGTCGGACTGCAAATTTGAATGCTGGAGGTGGAAGAGCGGCTAAAGCTGAACAATTTACGTATTGACCATGTCATGATACAATCAAAACTCAAATACTTAATTGGAGCCAAAGTTGTAGGAACTGTAAAATGGAACCGCGGTCCGGTTCAAACCTGTCCCCGAACCCGGTGGGTACCCCTGTTTTCCGGGTTACAACCTGGACTAGACCATCCAGTCTGGATCGAAACGAGGACCGCAGCCGGGTAACCCGGAACCGTTGCTAACACTAGTGATACTGATCGTCCATTTTCGGCCTGTACGAAATAGCCATCCCGACTTGCAGCCTTAGGTGACTGATGGTTTGGCTTTTCAGGGGTTCATCATATGGTAGAGGTGCGTTCATCTCGCTCACTTCGCTCATTTTTACCCAGCCTTTGATGCGGACGAACCATTCCGGCCACCATGACTGCTCCATAACCTTTCAGCACTTTCCTTCTGTCTACACTACCTGCTTTGTTTGGGTGAAGCTTCCACTGCTTCACTTTTCTGCTCCGCGCTCACTAACAGCTTTGCCAGCTGTTGATTTGTTTTCCACCTATAGTAGAGTATTCCATCTGAAACAAGATATTAGGTAGCTTCCCCCCGAAATTGCTGCATTCCATTCAGAGTCTTTCCTTCCTGTCGCTTCAGGTTCTCTTCAAATTCGCCTATCTCCTTCCTTCTCAGTTTGTATTCCTCTGGACGTCTTAACCTACCAAATGGTTTGTTTGTTCTCCCCCACCACTTTTGTTCCAGTCCTTATTTCACCCGTATTCCTCATAAGCTTGCTTCAATTATTTCCTCACGATTATCCTCTTGTTCTGGCTCAGTGTTACCATCCCCTCGCAGCGGCCGTGAAAGGCTATCAGGTCCTGCTTGCAGTCTCCCTGGAACGGGTTTCACATTGAAATCAAACAGTCATATCCATGCGATGCTCCGGGAGAGAGGTGCTCCTGGCAGGTCCTTGGTGGGCAAGTTCAGTCAATCCACTAATGTGTATGTGGCTGTCACTACAAGAAATGTGACCGCATATACGTAGTTGCGAAACTTCTTAACTACCTTCTGCGGCCCATGGTACTTATCTTTCCCCGCATCAAATCCCTTCATGACGCCGTTCCACTGCCCCTTTCTATAGTGACACGGGTGCAGGTCCTGCATCAGCAAAATGTAAAATGGTTCGGAAGTCATAACTCAATGACTCAGCTGTTCTGAACAGCCACACCAATCCTTCCAGAAGCTCCCAGAAGCTCCCGAACAGGCTGAATGCAAAACGATGTGCCTCTCAGATGCTCTGAGAGTACTTTCAGGTGCTCCTCAACGCTCCTGACGTAGCGGAACGGAATACCAGAAT